>Ga0114975_10001127_pt1 | contig 19378 bp, 16 predicted proteins | sample S_130626_EF_Meta_FD_87031 | JGI IMG/M metagenome (GOLD analysis project Ga0114975, IMG submission 87031) | Freshwater microbial communities from Lake Simoncouche, Canada to study carbon cycling - S_130626_EF_MetaG | ecosystem: Environmental > Aquatic > Freshwater > Lake | place: Lake...
GTATGCCGTCTTGGCCAAGGTGGTGAATAAAACGTCGGACTTGGTCAGCTCAGCCATAGTGAGCAACCTCAAGCCCTTCTCCGTAAGGGTCAAGACACTGACCTATGACAACGGGAAAGAATTTGCAGGGCATAGTTTGATTGATCAACAACTCAACAGCACTGCTTACTTTGCCAGACCATTTGCTAGCTGGGAGCGAGACAGCAATGAGAACCTTAACGGCTTGCTGCGCCAATACATCCCAAAGAAGCGAGTCATGTCTAAGGTTAGTGATGAAGAAATTAGGATGATTCAAAACAGATTAAATAACAGACCCAGAAAAAGATTGGGTTCAAAACACCCGCAGAGGCGTTTCATCAATAACGCAAGCGCGTTGCGCTTCGAACTTGAATCCACCTAATAAATAATAACTAATAAATATCAAATAATAATTCTGCAAAAATTAAATGCTAATGATTACTTATTATTTAAAAATATGAAGATTCTTATTTTTGGCGGCTCTGGCTTTGTTGGTAGGTACTTAGCTGAGAACTTGAGTAATAATGGTTATGAGATAATAGCAACTTATAATAGATCAATACCATTAATCAAAGACAACAACACTATTTCATGGCAAAACTTAGATTTGAAAAAAGGAGTTGGTCGGTTGATGGATGGCATCGATATTGTGATAAATCTTTCGGCTGTGCATTCTTTGACGAATCCGCCACCAACTGTTTCAGATTATTTAGAAGTAAATATAAATGCAGTAAATGAAATATGTGAAGCTGCCATTGCAAATGGTGTAAAGAAATATATTCACTTTTCATCTATTAGCGCAGTAGGTCAGTACACAGGCGAACAGCTTGGCGAGATAATTCAGACAACTCAGCCTGATATTTATGGGCTTACTAAATTTACTGGCGAACAGATAGCCCTTGAATATTCAAAAAAAATTAAGACGATAATATTTCGTCCACCGGGAATAGTTGGAAAGGATTATTATCTATGTTGGTTGGGGCGGGTTCTCAAGAGTTTAATTAAAAATGAAACCATTTATGTATTCAATGAAAATGGGCTGTTCAACAACATAATAGGGCTAGAAGAGATATTTCGATTGATTTTAGATTGCGCAAAGAAAGATAGCTATAATGGCATTTATAATTTGGGTGCAAATAATCCAATGCAAATCAAAGATGTAATTCATCAATTAGAAAGACTTACTGGAAGCAAATCTAAAGTAATATACAAAACTAATTATAAAACTGCATTCAAGATTGACAATAGTAGATTACTGTCAGTCGGCTTTAATCCGGGGGATACATTTCAAATAATTGAAAGATATGTTAAACAAAATCTTATTTAATATTGGCTATTAGATTTACGTTAATTATTTAATGCTAGAAATATATTAAAGTAAAGACAATCCTATTTTCAAAATGATTAGCAGGTAAGGAATATCCTCCCCTATAACTCAAATAGATTAACCAACAACAAAGGACAAATATTCATAAAAAGGGCCTCAAAAAAATCTTATTAATCTATTGAAAACTAATGAATTTAAATGAATATTAAAAACCTTGAAAAAATCTATACGATAATTGGGTATCATTTTCTAGTATTTTTAAACTCACTATATGGTATTAGGATTGGCGAATTAGAATCCAGAAAAATAGGTCATTTTTCTTCGCCTGTATATATTTATATTTGTGAAATAAAGCTTGGATTTGTAAAGGAAGGTCCAAGAGACTATTATTTTTTTAACAAAATCATTTCTAATAAATTCCTACAAAAAAATTGGCGTAATCATTTCAATATTTGGCCAAGAGTAATATTGGAGCCGATATATTTTTATGCTATACATAAAAAAAATTTTAAAATATTGACTCCAATAAGAAGTTGGCGATGGAATTCCGATCCGGGGACATGGCAAAGCTATGACATTCATGGTGCGACCTATGGAATGCCATCTTTTTTAACTTACACAGAATCTACTGAAGAGTCATTCAATGCATTAATGAGAAATATAAAAAAAGATATTAATTGGAACGGAAAAATAATTACTCTTCATGTAAGAAATCCGTGTTTCCACAAAAAGCAAAATTCATCTAGTTTAGAGTTGGATTTAAGGGATGCAAATATTGAGGATTTTAAGCCTGCAATTGAGGATCTGCTTGATCAAGGTTACGCCGTTTTGAGAATGGGTAAAGGCAATCCGCAATTTGATTTAATAAATCATAGTCGCTATTTAGATTACTCTTTGTCGCCGCATCGCGCCGACGATTTAGATTTCTTTATATTAAATAAGACCTTTCTACATATATGTACCGGTTCCGGGTTTGACGATGCGGTTGCAGTTCAACTAAAAAGATCTGTGCTTTTGATTAATGCTACCGAATGGGGGCATAATATAATGCGCCCATATAAAATGATGGCTCCTAAGAAATTTTTTTGTAAAAAAACTAATCAATTTTTGAATTTAAAACAAGTTATCAACCAGGGCATCGACATTGTTGGGGATTTAAAAACTTTAAACAAGTTAAATCCAAATATAGAAGTCATTAGTTTAACAGGTGCAGAGATAAAAGGTTGTATTAATGAAATGGTGGAGAATATTAATTCCGGCAAAAAAAATAATGAATATTATGAAAAATTTTCAGAAATAACGTATCTCGCATACGGAATTAAAAAGCCGATTAACATATCAAGTCACTTTGCAAGTTGTAATCCTTGGTTTTTGGAGTAACTTTGAATTATTTCTCATATATTTTAAAAAAAATAGAACGAAAATTTCTTCGATGGATTGAAGCATTAATGGCCAAGCGCTTTACATATCGTCACCCTAACCGTATAGAAACCTTATTAATTAAAATATGTGGGTTATTAGTAAAACGGATGATCCCAAATGACCGTTGGAGTCTAAATGTGCATGCAAAACAACTTGCAAGTGCCTCAATATTGCCTTGTGATAGATATTATTCCTTTGGAAAAAAAATTGCGCTTTTTGTTTGTTATCGAGGTGAATTCTCTACTGGCATAGCCCTTGCATCAATGCTTGCATGGCGAGGTCATAAAGTCACTATTTTATACCTTCCGAAACTTCAAAGCCCAAGTAAAAGTCCTCTTGAAGACGGACTAGATGCCGGCGTTTATTTAGAAAGATCATTACGGTGGGTGGAAATAGTAAGCAAGGGAAGAATTAATTGCGTAGATATAAGCAAAAATATAAATATAAACATAGATATCTATAAAAAAATAAGTTACTTAGAAAGACGTGCACATCTTGACTCAGTAATGGCGCTGCGCCGAGAGTTGCTTGAACCAAATGATCCATTGGTAGTCACTTATATAAAACATTATCTTGAACTTGGTAAGTTGGTGCAAAAATCAATGCTTACTTTAATTGATAAATCTACATATGATTTATTTTTGGTTCCTAACGGTTCTACGTATGCGGCCGCTCACGTCGTTGACGTTTTAAAAGAATATAAAAAACCATTCGTTTGTTTTGATAAATTCTCAATGCGCAATAGTAAACTAATTAATCATAATGGAAATATTATGGAGTTAAATGATATTGATGCAATATGGAGCCGTATATTAAAATTGGGACTAATTAATGACGCTCAAATAAAGCAATGTTGCACTAGGGCAATGGGAATGCTTAATGAAAGACGATATGGTGCGGTGGAAAATTGGGCGACTCAAACGCAAACAAAAAAATCTGTAGGTGCTGCAAATGTAAAAAAAATTATAGGCCTTAAACCTTCAGAATCATTTTTACTAATTGCTACAAACGTACCCTTCGATGCTGGATTGGCAGAAATTACCACTATATTTCCAAGTATGCGTGAGTGGTTAATTGAAACCATTAAATACGTAAAGAAATCAAATTATGTTCGGATAGTGGTTAAAACTCATCCTGATGAGTCAAGATGGGCCGCCAACGAGACAGTAGAAGACATATTTAAAAATTTAAATGATGATATTAAAAATAATATTATTATTGTCAATTCATCAGAAATAAATACATACGATTTGATCGAGGCATCAAATTGTGGAATAGTTTTTTCATCAACAGTAGGGCTGGAGATGGCTATGCTGGGAAAACCCGTGTTACTTGGTTCAAGGGTCTACTACGCCGGAAAAGGTTTTACTATTGATGTAAATGATAAGGATGAATACTTCTTAAAATTGTCTGCGCTAATTGCTAATTTTAATCAATTTGCGGTTTCAAATGATACCATCTATATGTCACAAATATATCATTACCTTTTGCATTATGCAGTTCAGTGGCCATTTCCGTTTATGAAGCCAAGCGATATAAGCAATTATCGACTGCATCAATTGCTGAGTGGTGACGGAATTTCCAAATATATTCAAACATTAGATTCACTATGTGTGGGGGATACAAATAGTGTGGTTAATATGATTGTAAAAAAGCAGCAATGGGATCTGCCCTTGACGGTAGTTTCTGCATAAGCAATTTTTGATAAAAGTTGTTAAATATATTTATATATTTAATTGAAATGATATACAAAGGCCATAAAAAATGAAAGTAAAAATTTACGGTGCAGGCTCTATAGGAAATCACCTTTCACAGGCTTCGCGTGCCCTTGGCTGGTCAGTAGATCTTTGTGATATTTCAACTGAGGCCTTGGCCAGAACTAGAGAGCTAATTTATCCGTTGCGCTATGGTAAGTGGGATCAAGAGATCAACACGTTTTTGAACCGCGACGCACCAAGAGGAAATTACGATCTTATATGTATAGGAACTCCTCCAGACTTGCACATTCCACTTGCAATAGATGCCGTTCAAGAAAATCCACGTGCAATTCTTATTGAAAAGCCTATTTGCACTCCGGATCTCTACGGTGCACAAGAACTAGTTGAGAAAGCTACCAAAGCCGGAGTCTCTGTTTTTGTTGGATACGACCATGTCGTTGGAAGGGCTACGGGTATAGCTATAGAGGTGTTATCGAATTCAAATATAGGAAACGTCATCTCCATCGACGTTGAATTTCGTGAGCATTGGGGGGGCATCTTTGCTGCCCATCCATGGCTTGCTGGACCGTGGGAAAGTTACTTGGGTTTTTGGAGGCGTGGCGGAGGCGCCTCAGGAGAGCATTCGCACGCAGCAAACCTTTGGCAACACTTTGCATTAAGTGTAGGAGCTGGGCGCATAACAGAAGTGCAAGCTACGCTTGACTTCATTTCTGACGATAAGGTTGATTACGATCGACTTTGCTTAATGCATTTTAAAACTGAAAGCGGGCTTGTAGGAAGGTGTGTTCAGGATGTGGTCACACACCCGCCAAAAAAGTGGGCCCGTATACAAGGAACTGAGGGATTTGTTGAGTGGGAGTGCTCGCGGCAACCGGGTTTAGATGTTGTGACATCTTCAAATTCTGGCAAAGTCAGTGCTGAGCAAAGGATTTCCAAGACGCGGCCTGATGACTTTATAGAAGAGTTAAAGCACATTCAGGCAGCCTTAAACTCAAATCCTAATAATTCACCCATATCTTTGGAGTGTGGCCTCAACACAATGATGGTGATTGCTGCAGCTCATTTATCGCACAGTTCGGGGCGTAAAGTGCGTATCGATTACACGAAGGGATATACTGAGAACGCACTGGGATTTGCCTAGTAAATCCAGAGTAAATTTATAAGGAATATATATGATCGAAAGCCTAGCGCGGTTCGATTTTAAGAACATTTTTGTTCTCGACATTGCGAATAATCACCAGGGTAGCGTTGAGCACGGAAAGTCAATCATTGAGTCTTGCTCAAAAGTTGTCAAGGAGCATGACGTTCGTGCAGTAATTAAGTTTCAGTTTCGCGATTTGCCTGAATTTGTGCATAGGCAGCAACGAGAGAACCCAACTAACAAGCATGTCCCTCGTTTTTTATCCACCCAATTGAGTTGGGAGAACTTTGGCAGTTTATTGGCGGCAGTTAAGAAACAAGGGCTGCTATCTATGTGCACCCCTTTCGACGAGTCCTCTGTTGACAGAATTGTCAACATGGGTTTTGACCTAATAAAAATTGCCAGTTGCTCTGCGCGAGATTGGCCATTGCTCCAAAAGGTCGCCGAATCTGGATTGCCAATCATTGCCTCGACTGGGGGATTGCAACAGTCGGAGGTAGATGATCTCGTGAGTTTCCTGAACCACCGCGGATGTGATTTCGCATTGATGCATTGTGTTTCCATCTACCCGACGCCCGACGATGCCTGTCAACTAGGAAATATTGCTGGTTTTAAGGAGCGTTATCCAGGAATTACGGTTGGTTGGTCTACACATGAACCGCCTAAAGAGACAATTCATGTTGGTTTGGCCTATGCACTCGGCGCTGAGATGTTTGAAAGACACGTGGGTCTTGAAACTGACACGAATAAGCTGAATGCTTATTCATCTACTCCAAGCCAAGTTGATGCTTGGATTGACGCATGGAAGCGCTCAAGAGTCCTCGTCGGTAACAATTTTCGTGGCGAGCCGCTACAAACTGAAAGAAATGCTATCGATGAACTTAAGCGTGGCGTATTTGCTAAGTCACATATCAAAGCGGGCGATATTGTTGGACGTGAAAATGTTTATTTCGCTTTCCCCATTCAGCCTGGGCAACTATCTTCCGGCGACTGGAAGGAAGGCTTGGTCTCCGGCGCACCTTACGTTCCTGATGCCCCACTACGAAATACAGATATAAGTGTGCCGCATGACGATGATATTCAAATACTTAAAAACGCTATTCACGAAGTTAAAGCCTTGCTTGCTTATGCAAGAGTACCGCTATCGCATGAATTTTCCACTGAATACTCACATCACTACGGCGTATCCAATTTTCGTAAAGTTGGTGCCGTCCTTATTAACGTCATTAATCGTGAATATGCCAAGAAAGTAATTGTGCAACTGCCGGGGCAAATGCATCCCTGGCACTTTCACAAACTTAAGGAGGAAACTTTCCTTGTGCTTTGGGGAGAAATGGTTAGCGAACTTGGCGACCGGCAAAAGCTACTCAAGCCTGGTGACACTTTGACTGTCTTGCCCGGTGTTTGGCACCGTTTTTGGACTGACACAGGCTGTGTTTTTGAAGAAATTTCAACAACTGCGCATTCCAATGATTCTGTATACCGTGATCCAAGTATCAACCAGTTGACTTCAGGGCAACGTAAAACCCTTGTTGATCATTGGGGGCGATTTCAACTCACTGAGCAATTACGCTCGGCATCCATACCCGTGACCAGTTAATTTATGTGTGTTGTCTGCGATTTGCAATTTGAGGGGGTGACTTGATATCTGGAAGACGTGTGCTTGCAGTTGTACCCGCACGTGGTGGTTCAAAAGGCATCCCTTTAAAAAATTTAAAGGAAATTGGAGGCCGATCACTTGTTGCGTTGGCCGGCGATGTGGCACGCAAAGTCCCCGAAATTGACCGCCGCATAGTTTCCACGGATCATGACAAGATTGTTGCGACAGCCATTGATGCCGGGTTAGAGGCGCCTTTTCTAAGACCAGAAGATATCTCAGGGGATCGAATTAGCGATTGGGATGTCTTAAGTCATGCTTTAATTTCAATGGAAAGTTTGGATGAAGTCAACTACGATATCGTTGTAATGCTCCAACCTACATCACCGCTTAGACGAGTTTCTGACGTTAGTGAAACTATAAAAATGCTCGTTGAAAAAAATCTTGACGCTGTTTGGTCGGTATCCATCACTGACTCAAAAGCCCATCCGCTCAAGCAACTAGTTATTCGCGAAGATAGGATGGATTATTGGGACGCTAAAGGTGCAAATATCATAGCTCGGCAGCAACTTGAACCGGTATACCATCGCAACGGAGTGGCTTATGCGATTACAAGGTCTTGCCTATTGGAGCAAGGCAGCATAAAGGGCGCCCTTACTGGTGCCTATGTAGTTGAGGGCACTCAGATTTCAATTGATACTGAATGGGATATTGAGCTCATTGAGTTTGCAATAAGTCGTGGGTTGGTTAAATTGACATGAAAGTTCTGGTCTTCATTGATCACGATGTCATCTGCCGGAATTTTTTAACATCTGGAGCGCTATCGTCTCTTGTGTCTCGAGCAGATGTCAGGTTTGTATTTCCTGATGTTGGCGGGACGAGACTGAAGCAGTCTCCCGACGATTTGAAGTTAAATGCACCCTACACACAACTGCCCATCAATGCAAAGCGCCAGCAAGTGTGGCGTTGGTTACTGTTTAGGAGTCAGTTGAAGCTAACGCGGGGGCAACAAGAGGCGGCTATTCGAAGATTGCGGTGGATGACTCTTGGTTGGAAGGCGGCCCTTCTACTAACGCTTGCTGGTATGCCAATTTTTTCGCTGGCATTTGATCTTTATACAAAACTATTTCTTAGCCTATCACCTGCAAAAAAATTAGAGAATTTACTTGACATTGAGCAACCAGATTTGGTGCTGCACCCCAGCGTATTGGAGGGTGTATTTATAAATGACCTAATTCCCGCTTGCAAGACTCGTCATATCCCCCTTGTGGTAGTAATGAATTCATGGGACAACCCTTCTACTAAAAGAGCTATGGTTGGGTCTCCTGACTATGTATTAGTTTGGGGTCAACAAACACAAGAGCACGCAATTAGATTTATTGGAATGGATCGTAATTCCGTGATACCTTTTGGTGTGGCACAGTTTGATCTACTTCATGAAGGTCCACGTATAGACCGTAATACTCTAATGAGCCGGCACGGCCTAGACCCTTCGCTATGTATCATTTTATTTGCAGGCTCAAACGCACAAACCGATGAAATCAGCACCCTTAAGGCTATTGATACCGCCATCACTGACGGAAGACTTGCTGGTGTTAGTGTTATTTACAGACCCCATCCATGGGGAGGGGGGGGGAAGGGGGGGGGGCGTCTTGCCTCTATCAGTTTTGAGAATATTGCTATCGATATTTCAATGAAAGAATACATTGAATCGCTAGTTGGGCATAGGGATAATAAAATTAGCCTACCTGACCCACGTAATACGCGTGATTTGCTATTCGCTGTTGATGTGGTGGTCTCTCCTATGTCAACCATCTTGATAGAGGCGGCAATTATTGGTAAGCCAGTGGTCGTTCATGCCCCAATCAATGAACAAGGCAAGGACCCACTAGCAAATGGATTGCCTATGCTGCATTTCAATGATTTTCTTGCGCTTGCAGATGTGGTTACAACGCATAATGATCAGGAAGTTATACACGCAATTGATATGCTCTCATCTTTTTCAGAGAGAAGCATAAGAGGGCAAAAATTACATTTAGCTGCCAGTAGATTCGTCGCCAGATTCGAGCGTCCTTGGCGTGACCGGATCGTAGACTTTATTTACAATTTGCCACATTGTAAAAATTAGTTTTACAAGCAGTCAAATGAGCAAACACGTCCTTTTTCTTTTTCCTGGTGCAGGTCGAAAGTATCGTATTGAGGGTTTAGCAAAAGGAACAGTTCCACAGGAATTCTTTTACGGCCTCCTTCATCTATGGAAAAGTGGCTACGACATTAAGACATTCGATAGCCGAACAGACCCGTTGGGTCTTGTAAATATTCTTCTGCTTCGATTTGAGAAGTTGCGTAACCGATTCCTTAATTTGGGATTTACGAAAGCCCGCGTTCTTGCTGCCGACCTAGAAATTAAAAAGTGCGATGTGGCTATCAGCTTTACCGACGCTTTCAGTTTGTCTCTTGGCCTGTATGGGCGTCGCTTGTATCCAAACAAGAGGTTGATTGGCGGCTTTCAGAAACTCACAGACATACCTAACGATTCAAAAATTTTGTCGCCTGCCCGAACGGAGCGACTCATTAAAAAAGCGGTAAAAGGGCTTGACCATTTATTTTTTATGGGTGAGCATGATAGGCAACAGGCAATACTGCGTTATGGTTTGAATGCAGCTAAAACAAGCCTTTTTCGATTTGGAGTTGACACAGAGTTCTGGAGTCCTGATGACAGCATGGTTGAAGAGGATTTCATTTTTTCTGCTGGATCTGATCCAAAGAGGGATTTTGAAACTTTGCTTCAGGCCCAAATAACTATGAACATACAAATACTTACTCGGTTGCCTCTTACGATACCTAAAGAAAAATCAAATGTGCAACTAATGCGTGGTAGTTATCACGATTCGGTAATTAGCGATATTGAATTGCGCAACGTGTACAGAAAAGCAATAATCGTCGTCGTCCCCTTGAGGGATGTCAATCAACCGTCTGGATGCAGTGTTACTTTACAAGCAATGGCGTGCGGCAAGCCCGTAGTACTGACGCGTAATCGAGGGCTTTGGGATCCAGAGTTGCTCGTTTCAGGAGAAAATTGCATCTTGGTACCCCCTGGAGATCCTGCGGCCATATTCGAAGCAGTAGAGCGACTTAGAGGTGACGCCAAATTTAGACTATCTATAGGTAACGCAGCCCGTAAGACTGCAGTGGAACATTTTTCTATGAGTCGTATGAACAACGATGTTGAAGCGTTGATACATAAATAGTCACAAGTATTATCATAGAAATTAAAAAGACATTTACACATGCTTTTTCATGATGCGGTTTTTGTCCTTATATTTTTGCCACTCACAATTTGTGCCAGTCTGCTACTGAGACGTTTTTGCACGCAAAACGCTGTAGTAATTTTTCTTGCAATTGCATCAGTATTTTTCTATGGATACTGGAATCCTAATTTTGTGCCGTTATTGACAGGGTCTATAGTTTTCAACTATTGTTTTGGAAAATACTTACTTGCCTCAAAGGATCAAACAAAACGGAAGGCTCTGCTTTTCTTGGGGATTACCGCTAATCTTGGATTACTAATTGGTTTCAAATATATTGGTTGGATAGCCGAGATAGTTGAAACTTTGTTTGGCTTATCAGTAAAGCCCACCCAACTTGAATTACCACTGGGTATATCTTTCTTCACATTTTTACAAATTGCCTACTTGGTAGACGCATCTCGAAGACAGGTTGCCAGCACAAAATTCCCTAACTACTTTTTATTTGTCACCTTCTTCCCTCACTTGATTGCCGGCCCATTGGTGCATCACCAAGAATTGATCCCCCAGTTTGAAAGAAAGCTTGGTTGCATATGGGAAAATCTTTCCGTTGGATTGACTATTTTTGGAATTGGATTATTCAAGAAACTAATTCTGTCCGATCAGGTTGGTGTGTGGTCTGATTCGTTATTTAATAGTGCATCTGCTGGAATAGTTCCAAGCATGATTGATAGTTGGGTGGGGGTAATATCGTTTGCATTGCTTATTTACTTCGATTTTTCAGCCTATTCAGACATGGCAATAGGTTTGTCAAAAATGTTCGGAATTAGGCTGCCAGAAAACTTCAATTCTCCATATAAAGCCGTTTCAATCATTGATTTTTGGCGTCGCTGGCATATGACGCTGTCTCGATTTTTACGCGATTATCTTTATATACCTTTGGGTGGGAATAGGTCCGGGTTTTTTCGTCGCTACGTTAACTTAATGTTGGTCATGCTTCTTGCTGGGCTATGGCATGGTGCCAGTTGGAAGTTTGTAATCTGGGGTGGTATGCACGGGGGATATCTATTAATTAACCATGCTTGGAATACCATGACGAATTTTAAAATTTTTAAACCCATTAGTGTTGGAATAACTTTTATAGCAGTTTTATTTGCATGGGTCCCATTTCGCGCAGACACATGGCAAACAGCAAAAACTATATATCTGAACATGCTTGGGTTTAATGGTGTTGTTTTGCCCATTCACTATCAAGAGTCACTTCCTGAAACATTTACCATGTGGTTTGTAACTCACGGAGTAACATTTGGGGCTACGTCTGTGTATGGTGGTGCCATGCAGTTAATGGTCTTGGGGAGTTTGTTGCTATTTGTTTTCATTCTTCCAAACACACAGCAAATAACTTCTGACTTTAACCCAACGCTTGCTTGTGTTGCGCCGCCCACATTAAGACTATTTCGATGGAAACCCACTCGGCTAGGTGCAATAGTTATGGGCGTTATTGGTGTTTATTTATTGTTGCTTGTGGTTCAAGGAAAATCCGGTGAGTTCATCTATTTCCAGTTCTAAGAGATTCGTCATCTACTTATCGTCCGTGTGCGGAATATTATTTTTTATCTTTCTTTGGGTGATGGAATGCTACTTGCGACAGCAGCATTTAATAAATAAAGAGAAAAATGACTATAAAAAAAGAGTATTGAATGGCGTAGCTCCATGGATTGCTTTGGGGGATTCTCATCCGGCAGATGCACTGACTTCAACTGCATGGTTGGATAATCTTGGGCAGGCGTCGGACAACATCAAAAGCATGGAAAGAAAATTAAATGTTGTTATTTCAAGGCGAGCCGGCATTAAAGGTGTTATCTTGCAAGCCGACCCTCAATTATTCTCTTATTATCGATTGACAGCCAGTCAATCTGAGCGAGTCGATGATCTTATAAAAGATGAAGATAACCTGCGGTTGTTAATTTTACGTTCTGAAAACCGCCCATATCTAGTGCGCCTAGCTTGGTCTTTGATGCAGGATCCTGTAAAAGTTGTCGGCTCTGCAAGTGCCAATAAAGTTGATGTCGAAAGTAAAGAAGAAAGCCACGAAGTTAAAAGGAAAAATGAATTCGAACACCGCAGTGTAGTGGTGCGTGTGCAGCTCCACACCCCTGTTTCAAATTTTATAAAGCATAAAGACGCAAGTACATATCGCGAACTTGTGCAAATGTTAATTAGCAGGAATATTAAGGTATGCATGGTTGCTTACCCTGTTTCACAACTTTATAGACAGATATCCGCAGAGCCATTTACATTTCAAGCTACTAGGCACTACTTTCAAAGACTAGCTGAAGATACAGGGGCAATATTTGTTGATCAAAATTCAGCGTTACCAGATAGCGCTTTTGGTAACCCAGACCACTTGCTTGCATCTGAAGCACCTGCTTTTACAAATACTTTACATCACGCTTGTGGCGTAGGGTTGATAGGTTCTCGGTGAAACTTGCAATCGGATATCGAATTCATGAAGGTCCTTGGGGCGGCGGTAACCGCTTTGCACAGTCACTTGCTCAAGCCATGGATAAAGCAGGACATAAAGTTGTATTTGATCTGAATGACATTGACATAGACATCATCTTGTTAACAGACCCAAGGCCACGAAGTCCGAGCGTTTCATTCAGTGCGGGTGCAATTCTTCGCTACCTTATTTTTAAAAATAAAAACGCATTAGTCGTTCATCGAATAAATGAATGCGATGAACGCAAAGGCACTAGACACATGAATTTAGCCCTGGTTCGTGCTAACTGGTGTGCAGACTTCACTGTATTTGTTGGTTCTTGGCTTAAAGATTTACAAATATGGAAAGAGAACTTGAGGACACCTCATTCAACTATTCTCAACGGTGCTGATCCATCGGTATTTAACTCGAGTGGACTCATACCTTGGAGTGGCGATGGCCCACTTCGGCTAGTGACACATCACTGGGGAGGCAACTGGATGAAGGGCTTCGATATATATCAGAAAATTGACCAGATGTTGGTTACTCCAGAATGGAGGGGTAAGCTGACTTTCACCTATATTGGCAATCTTCCTAAGGGATTCAAATTTCAAAATACATGCTATGTCCCGCCTTTAAATGGCTCGGAGTTAGCGGAAGAGTTAAAGAAGCATCACGCTTATGTAACTGCTTCTATCAATGAACCAGGTGGCAACCATCAAAACGAAGCGGGAGCATGTGGATTGCCATTACTCTATAGAGAAAGTGGTTGCCTTCCTGAGTACTGCGACGGCTTTGGTATCTCATTCCATGAGAAGAATTTTGATATCAAACTCAATGAACTATATATAAACTACGAAAAATTAATCCAGATCATGAAAACCTGGCCGCATCTTTCGCCTAATACTTGCAAGCAATACTTACAACTCTTTGAGAACCTTTTGTTAAATAAGCAAAAAATAATCTTAAAGCGCGACTTTTGGCTTAGAAAGTCATTAATGATAAGGAACTTATTCTTGTACTAATGAAATTTAGTAATCAATAAAAATTAAATTAAGAAACATTTAATTTAAACTGTACTACCCTAAGTTTGACTGATCCAGATGCGTAAAGATTTTATTTCGGCTATTGAGACTCTTGGTCAGGATGAGACTAGCTTTGTTGAAGCCCACTGGACGAAGATTTGGGATCGTGAAGGTTCTCTGAGCGGATTGGTCGTGTCTCTCGTCAGGAGGAGTTCAAAATGATGGCTCCTTATTTGCAAAAATTGCCTAAAAATGCCGCTATCTTAGATGGGGGATGTGGTTTAGGGGATTGGGTCCTGTATCTTAAAGGTATGGGATTCAACACCACAGGGTTAGACATCAGTAAAAAGGTTATTGCTCAATTGCAGGATCGTTTCCCGCATGCCAATTTTAGTAGCGGTGACATTCGACGAACAGAATTCACAGGAGATTCGTTTGATCTTTATTTTTCGTGGGGTGTTTTCGAGCATTTTGAAAATGGACCTCAAGACTGCTTGCGCGAAGCCGCAAGGCTTTTAAGGCCTGGCGGGCTTCTTTTTATTACAGTGCCACACGACAATTTACGGCATTCATTTTTGTCAGCGTTTAGATCTTTTATTAAAAATTCGCAACCTATTCGTTTTTATCAATACAGATTCACGCGATCAGAGCTAATAGCTGAGCTTATTGCAGGTGAGTTTGACATTGAGATAATTAAACCAATTCATAAGCGTCAAGGAGTATTGCGGTTTTTACATCACTCATTTGGATTGCCATATGATTGGCTGATTTCGCGCGCTTTGGCGGCCGTCATTTCAATTCTTATTCCTGGGCTTGTAATATCTCACATGTTATTTGCTGTGGCGCGTAAACCATCGCAAACTAGCTAGGTCCTCATCCGTTAACCGGTTTTATTGTCTATGCATATACAAAAAAAAATTGCCTTGATTTTTGGTATTACTGGGCAAGATGGTTGTTATTTAACCCGATTTTTGTTATCTAAAAACTATGAAGTTCACGGCGCATCACGTGATGCTGAAAGTCATAAGCTTGAGTCGCTTAGTCTGTTGGGTTTAAGAGAAAAAGTAACTTTACATTCCACGGCTTTAACCGACTTTCGCAGTGTTTTACAAACCCTAAATAAAATTAAACCAGATGAGATTTATAACTTATCAGGACAAAGTTCCGTCGGCTTATCTTTTCAGTTACCAGTTGAAACACTCGAAAGCATAGCTACAGCCACACTTAATTTGTTAGAAGTTGTAAGGTTTCTGGAGAAACCTTGTCGTGTTTATAACGCGAGCTCATCCGAGTGTTTTGGTGACACGAAAAATGAGCCGGCTGACGAGTTCACAGCGTTTAGGCCTCGAAGCCCCTACGCTGTAGCAAAATCAACTGCTTTTTGGCAGGTTGCTAGCTATAGAGAAAGTTACAACCTCTTTGCTTGTTCGGGGATTTTGTTTAATCACGAATCCCCACTTCGTGCAAATCGCTTTGTTACCCGAAAGATTGCAACAGCAGTTGCGAGCATTGCTAAAAATGGGAAGGGACAATTGTTGCTTGGTGACATTTCTATTGCTCGTGACTGGGGATGGGCGCCAGAATATGTGGAAGCAATGTGGAACATGCTGCAATTACCCGAGCCTGAAGACTTTGTCATCGCTACCGGTAAAGCAAGCACGTTGAAAGACTTTATCTCAATCGCATTTGAAGCAAAAGGGCTGAACTGGGAGGATCATGTGACTTCAGACCCATCGCTATATCGACCCTCTGAATTACGGTGTGTACATGGTGATCCTGGAAAAGCCAAAGCAAAGCTGGGCTGGCAGGCGCGAACAAAAATGTGTGACATAGCAAATCGCATGGTTGAAGCTGAGGTGGCTAGACTTGATGGCAGCAAGATAGATTTTGGTTAGTTAATGAATGGCTTATAACCACTTGCGGAATTGGCGTTTTTTGGGGGCATGCATTCCTTGGCGAATAGCCGCTGCATCACGCTTGTGGAAGGGCGAAGGCGCCCCTGTCCAATTTGCCATTGAAAATGCTGACTGGGCTATAAGATGGGTTGGAGAGCATATATGCAAAGAGATCAATATATTTGAACCCGGAAGTGTAGAAGTTACTGTGTCGCCTGAGCGTTTATCAAACCGAATTGTTCATTTTGGTTCTCAATACATGTGGCTTGATTGGGGAGTTCATATGCCTCGAGGCAACAAATTTGTAACTTCTTTTTTCCACGGTAAAAGAGAGGATGGCCCCGATGTTTCAGAGCATATTGATAGATTTCTACAAAGCGTGCCAAAACTCTCCACCATCGTTGCTGCTGCAGGATTAGTTGAACGCAGACTGCTGTCATGGGGCGTCCCACGCGAAAAGTTGATACGCATACCTATTGGGGTTGATACAGAAGCTTTCAATATTCCATCTCCAGAGGAAAAACGCGATGCAAGAAATCGTTTTGGTATTTCTCCTGAAAGAGTGGTAGTTGGATCCTTTCAGAAAGATGGAATTGGATGGGGCGATGGAGAGGAGCCCAAGTTTATTAAAGGCCCTGATATTTTGGTATCTTCGTTGGCTAAACTTAAGCAATTAGGCGTTCCTGTAACTGCATTTCTTACTGGCCCAGCGAGGGGATATGTCAAAAAAGAGTTAACCCGACTTGGCGTTCCATTCGTACACACATATATAAAAAATCACAGTGAACTATCAAATTGTTACCATGCGCTTGACATTTATTTTGTAACCTCAAGAGAAGAAGGCGGCCCGATGGGGTTGATGGAGAGTATGGCAAGTGGTGTTCCTGTTGTTTCAACTTATGTTGGTATGGCGCCAGACCTTATTGCTGATGGATTAACTGGCGGCTTGGTTGAATCTGAGGATGGATGTGAAATAGCTGCAAAAGCAATGCAATTACTTGATCGCACTAAGCAAGACAACTTTATACAAATCGAGGCACGTAAGGCCGTCTTGCACGCTGGCTGGCCTGCAGTAGCCCGAGAGCATTGGCTCAAAGTCTACATGCCTCTGTTAAACGATGGCTGAACAAATCTTTCTTGACTCTTTTGCTAAGAAATTCCTTCGCAAGGCTTGGCAAACCTTGGTTTCTTTGCATGTCATCGCTTCTCGACTGACTTGTGGTGGTGGCGGGACTGCGCGCGTGTTTTATGGTGGCGCCAGATCTGGCAACCTTGGTGGCCCACTTGTTAAAGTAAAGCGGTTGCTAGAGTATTTTCCTCAAAACCGGTGGAAATACAACCTAATTTATTTGCTTTCAAATGCGCCTTATCTTTCATTATTAGCACTTAAATTAATCAGTAACAAGAATATCCCTACCGTTCTTAATCAAAATGGAGTTTTTTTTCCAGGATGGTATGGCGGTGACTGGAAAAAAATGAACCTCGCGATGGCTAATTCCTATCACCGTGCAGACTATGTATTTTGGCAAAGTAATTTTTGTCGTCGCGCAGCTGATCACTTTCTTGGCAAGCGTGAAGGGCCTGGTGAAATTTTATTTAACGCAGTAGATACAAAAATATTCAAACCCGCCAACTCAAGACCCGAGAGGCCTTTTACTTTCCTTTTAACCGGCCGCATAGATGCACATTTAACTTACCGCATCGAAACTTCCTTAACTGGAATTAAAGTCGCACGTGAATGTGGTTTAGATTGCCGATTATTGGTTGCAGGTTGGGTTCATCCATACGCACTAGATATTGCAAAGCAACTTGTACATAAACTTAGACTTGTTGACCATGTTGACTTTCTTGGGCAGTACACACAAGAAATAGCGCCAAGCGTATACCAATCAGCAGATGCTTACATTATTACTAAATATTTAGATCCCTGTCCCAATACAGTGTTAGAAGCGATGGCATGCGGACTTCCTGTGCTTTATTCTGCAAGTGGCGGCGTTCCGGAGCAAGTCGGAAAAGACGCGGGTGTTGGGCTTCAGGTAGAGGAAAATTGGGAGGGGCCGCCGATTGTGCCGAGTACAGACGCCATTGCTTCAGGGATGCTTGAAATATATGCAAAATCGAACAAAATGAGTGTTGCCGCGAGGCTGCGTGCAGAAAATAATTTTGAAATCACCCACTGGGTTGATCGCCATGCACAAGTCTTCCAAATGTTATTGGATACCAAGTGTTGAAGTCTTTATTATTGAAATTGATAGGCTTTCTTTCTGTCTTCTGGTTATTGATACCAAAAAGGGCTAGGGATTTTTTTATAACTGGCTTACTGATGCTCGAGTCCAGAGGTAGAAGACCTGCTGATGGATTACGTCGTATTTTGTTAATCAAAGACAATCTCGAATGGATCATCAACGAGCGAGCTTTGGCATATGGAGAGGGTCAGCATCCCAAGCACCGGTTGACCAACTATCACGATTTTTTTATTCAAAGAATCACCGATGGCGACAGTGTTCTCGATGTTGGATGCGGTTATGGAGCCGTTGCGCATAGTATTGCAATGTCGCGACCACTTTCTAGGGTTGTGGGAATCGATCTTTATGAGCCAAGATTACTAATCGCCCAAAATTTAAAAAACCCATCGAATCTTGAATTTATTCTTGGGGATGCGACAGTGGCGCTTCCGGAAGGCAAATGGAGCGTTTTAATACTCTCCAACATACTTGAGCATATTGCCAATCGTGAAAATTTTTTACGAAATCTTCTGCATACATCGAAAACTAGCCGAGTGCTCATAAGAGTCCCTCTTTTCGAGCGGGATTGGCAGATGCCACTTAGGCGTGAGCTAGGGGTAAACTATTTTTCCGATGAAGACCACAAGGTTGAGCATCAGCTCAAGGAGTTTTATTTGGAAATTGAAAAAGCTGACCTAAAGGCGGTTGAAGTTCTAACGCTTTGGGGCGAGATATGGGCAGACTGTAGGGTTCAATGATGAGTTGCCTTGACTTGGTAAGCGTTGTCATACCCTGCTACAACAGTGGCAAAACAATCGCGCAAACTCTATCGTCAGTCAAAGCGCAGACGTGGCAAAACATTGAAGTTGTTGTTGTCGATGATGGCTCAGATGACCCACTTACAGTGGAGTTATTAGCAGGTTTAAGAGGCATTACGCTTTTGCGGCAGCCAAACCTTGGCTTACCAGCAGCTAGAAATGCTGGATTTAACGCGGCAAAAGGTATATACGTGTTGCCCCTTGATGCGGATGACTGGCTGGATTCTGTAGCAATTACTCGCATGGTTGAGGCCATAAGAATGCCTCCTTATCCAAGTTATGTGTATTGTGATTGCGCTCTTGAGGGTGAGCGAAGCGGAGTGTTAGCAGCAGAGTTTAATTATTTTGAGCAACTGTCTCTTAACTTGGTGCCTTACAGCATATTGATACCCAAAAAACTATGGATGGAAGCGGGCGGATACGATGAAACGATGCGGGAAGGCTATGAGGATTGGGAGTTCA
>Ga0114975_10001128_pt1 | contig 19377 bp, 17 predicted proteins | sample S_130626_EF_Meta_FD_87031 | JGI IMG/M metagenome (GOLD analysis project Ga0114975, IMG submission 87031) | Freshwater microbial communities from Lake Simoncouche, Canada to study carbon cycling - S_130626_EF_MetaG | ecosystem: Environmental > Aquatic > Freshwater > Lake | place: Lake...
AGATGATACTAGAACTAGTCTTGCATTTGTACTTGCTTATGTATTGAAGGGAAGCCCTGCTGAGAAAGCTGGATTAAAAAGAGGAGATATTATTTTAAAAGTAGATGATCAAACTATCACGAATGCAAATTATACCACTATTTTATCCAATCAAACTTTAAAGCTCGGTCTTGGTGATTTCACCAATGGTGCATTTGTATCCAACGGCAGGTCTGTTTCGGTCACAAAAGTTGAATTGCAAACGAATCCTATTTTAGCAGATACCATCATTGCATGGTCAGGTAAAAAAGTGGGCTACCTTGCTTATAGTCAGTTTTTGACAAGCTTTGATGATAGTTTGAGAGCCATCTTTGGTCGCTTTAAAACTGCAGGGGTGAATGAATTGGTTTTAGACTTTAGATACAATGGTGGTGGCTATGTAGTGTCTTCTGATTTGATTACCAATTTAACTGTAAAAAATGCTGCTGCTAGGGTGGGCAATCTAATGAATAAAAAAGTGTACAATAAAACCTATACAGCCTATTTAGAAAAAACCTATGGGGCTAATTCTAGTTCTTTTGAAACCAAATTTAAATCCGAAGCCAATAACCTCGGTACACTCAATCGTGTCTTTGTATTAACCGCAGGTAACACCGCTTCTGCAAGTGAATTGGTGATCAATAATTTACTACCATTTATGGATGTGATTTTAATTGGAGAGAATACCTACGGAAAAAATGTAGGCTCATTCACTATTACGGATCCTAATAAACGATGGGACTATGGACTGCAACCAATCACTTTTCTTACAGAGAATGCAATTGGGAAATCCGACTATGGTACAGTAACTGGGTTTACACCAAATTTTTTATTAGCAGACAATGTATTACCCTATAAGGCTTTGGGGCATCCAGGTGAAACTTATTTTAGTAAAGCATTAAGTATTATTGGTGCTGTAGCCTATCAGCCAAGTTCTACCGAGCGCAGTCCAAAATATACACGAAATTTAGCGAGCAAGGAATCTTTTTCTGATAACAAATGGTTAGACAGAAAGGAAATGTGGATGGACCCAAAATAAAATGTTTATGAATTTAAGTATACAGGTTTTTGTAACGGGCGGCACTTTTGATAAAGCCTACAATGAGTTAAACGGTAATCTTTTTTTCAAAGAAACCCACCTACATGAAATGCTTCATTTAGGCAGAAGCAATTTGGATTTATCGATTGCAACTTTAATGATGAAAGATAGTCTAGACTTTGTAGAAGCAGATCGCGCCATCATCGCATCGGCATGTAATGCTACTGATGCAGAAAGAATTGTGATTACACATGGTACAGATACAATGACCACCACCGCACTTTATTTACAAAAACATTGCCCGAACAAAACAATTGTACTCACAGGTGCAATGATTCCGTACAAGTTTGGTAGTTCGGATGGTTTATTCAATTTAGGTAGTGCGCTCGCATTCACACAAGTGCTTCCAACAGGGGTTTATATTGCTATGAATGGTAAATATTTTGAAGCAGACAAAGTCAGGAAAAACACGGATAAAGGTGAATTTGAAGCAATATAAAATTGATTTATCCAGTGACTGCATTCCATAGTTTAGCACGTATTTGTAAAGCTTCAATTGAAGCTTCTTCTGCTTCCTTCCACTTTACATCATCTTCTCCACAAAGCTCAGACACCATTTCCAAAGCTAGATGACTATGATGGCCGCCATCCACTTCGATATGACGCTCGATATAGTATTTAAATATAGATACTTTTTCCGGTGCTTCTGCTACTAGTTTTTCTAGTAAGCGTGTAAACATATCTGGTATTAAATCCTCTCTTCCAAAAGTAAACACAGCTGCTTGCACATGTGCAGGCGCGTGATTCACAATCTTAAAAGTAAAACTCAAAAAGTCTTTTATAGCATCTGCGCAATTCAATTGCTGAATAGCATTTTCAACGCTTAATCCTGATTGAAGTGACTGCATCAAGCCTTCTATTGCACTTGTAGAAGCACCCATTTGACGCATTGCTTGCTGATACAATTCAAAATGGCTTATACGATGATCAAAAGCATCCACATCGGATTCTTCGCCCAACACAATTTCATTGATTAAGTACCTTGTATTCGCCGAACCAACTGGTACCCATGGCGTTTGTACACAGGTTAATTTTTGCTGTAAGGATTTTAATAAACTCATAAAATCCCATACTGCAAAGACATGCACTTCTGCAAACTTTTGCAATTGATCCAAAGTCTGTATCTGATGGTAGACAGGATGTTGTAATAACTGTGCTCTACTTGGTTCAATAGCCGTTTTTAATGTTTGGATGCGTGTATGCATAAGGTATTTTAAGGAGGGCAAAGTTAAGTAATTATGAAAGCTGTACAAATGCTGTTTAACTAATATTATTTTAGTACCTTAATACTTAAACTAAGGTTCGATATTGAGTTGAATTTTAAATATAAGAAGCTTTATTTTTATACCTTACAACAAAGATTACAAACTGATTTTATGATGAAAATAATATCGATTTTTTTATTCATGTTCATTATGCAGACATCCAATGCCCAACAAACTAAAATTATTGCACATAGAGGTGCATGGAAGGAGTTTAACTTACCCGAAAACTCAATTGCATCTTTAGAAAAAGCAATTGAGCTTAAATGTGATGGTGCAGAATTTGATGTTAGAAGAACAGCAGATGGCGTGCTAGTTGTGAACCATGATCCAGTCTATTTTGGAGATACGATTCAAACCAATACCTACGCTTTTTTAAATAGAAACAAATTGTCTAATGGTGAATCATTACCCACCCTAGAACAATATTTTTTAAAGGGTACACAAGACAAACACAAAACCTTGCTCATTTGTGAAATCAAAGCAGCTATTAAAGATAAAGAACAAGACTATTTAGCAACGATTGAAACATTGGCCTTAGCAAAAAAATTAAAAATTGAAAAACGTATTGTCTATATCAGTTTTAGTAAAGACATCCTTTCATGGATAAAAGAGCAGCATTCAAAAGCAATCGTATTATACTTAGAATCTGACTTAACAATTGATGCAGTCGTGAAAAATCAATTTGATGGTATTAATTTGCATTATACCTCATTTAAAATGAATAGTCAATTAAGTGCAACTGCTAAACAAGCAGGATTAAAAATAGGGAGCTGGACAGTGAATGAATTATCCGACTTGGCCATCTTACAACAACAAGGTGTAGAATGGATCACGACCAATCAGCCACAGCAATTTCAAAAACAATTAAAGGAGCTCAAGCAATAGCAATCTTTCAAAAATAGTTGATTATTTATACCTCGTATCAATGAGGTATTGAATCTTCCATCCTTCTTTTAATTTAACCAACTGAAAACTGTTTACACCCTTGTGTGAATATTGCCCCTTAAAATAAAATGAATAGGGCGTCCATACTGTGGCCATTAAAGGGTCAATTTGGATTGCACCAAATTCAATTCTTTCATCTAATACATTGGGTGTTTGTTTACCAATATTTTGAATAAAATCATTGATAGATTCTGTTTTAATTACGGCGCCCTCTGGTTTATTTAAAATCGTTTGAAAAATAACATGATCGGAAAAACAAGTTTTTAACAATGTAGTGTCCGCTTGTTGCATTGCATGAAACATATTTTGAATCACTTGCTTGACTTCCTTTTCGGAAGCAGCAGATCCTGCTGAATTTGTAGTTTGTGCAATTAAAGTAGTTTGTGTTGTAAACAGAAAACAAATAATATATAGGATTGATTTTTGCATGTTTATTTTTTTGTAAACTTATTTTATTTCGGCAAAGCCGTCAATACTAATTTTAAGAATCCGTCGATCGACTTGTCGTCCATCCATTTGATGACTGCAACGATATCGTTTTCCTTATCAACATAGATTGCATTGGTACCATTACCAATATGCGCATATGCGGATGCAGGTGCAGATGGATACATTTTTTTATCTGTATTTAAAAAATAATTCATAAAGCCATAGCCCGTATTTGCTGTCGTTGGGATCAATGATTGATTGATCCAATCCTCTGGGATAATTTGTTTGCCATTCCAATTGCCTTTTCTCAAAGTGAGCAATCCGAATCTGGCCATATCATAGGCATTGATAAATAAACCGCCGCCAAAATGCCCACCACCACTCACTGACTGGATCATTTTGCCATCTAATACAATCCATGCATTTTTATAACCAGTCCATGCCCATGTATTGGAAGCGCCAATAGGTTGCATCACATGTTCTCTTAGTACTTCTGGCAAGGGCTTTCTCCAAACCGTCGTAGCAGCTAAAGCCAATGCATTTACTCTCGTGTCATTGTATTTATACACTGTGCCTGGTTCAAAACGTTTTCTTGTAGTCCACTCCTCTGGTTTATCAGAAGGCCTGTCTGCCCAATCTGGCTTGCCCCATAAGACACCTTCCCAATCGCTTGTTTGTCTTAATAAATGATTCCAATTTATTTTTCTGTTATGTTCTGATTCAAACGGATAAATGAATGCAGTTTGATTCATCGGATTTTGATCTGTTGTTGGCGCATTTACAAGTTCAATTGGAGGAAGATTGGTATACACTTTATCTTCTATTGAATGAATCAATCCTTTTTGCACTGCTAAACCAACTACAGTAGACAACATACTTTTTGTAACACTGTTGACCATCTCTACCGCATGTAGATCACCCCATTCTGCAATGATATATCCTTTATAAACAATCATACCAGCAGCAGGACCGCGGCTTGCCATTGGTCCAATAGGATCCGAAAAAGGTTCTTTTCCAAATTGCATTGCTTGTGAAAGCATTAAATTTTTTGGAAATTTTGTCTCATGTGTTAATGCATATTGAATTGCTTGATGGATCAAATTACTATCTATGCGTAAACTAGTTAGCGTTTTTCTTTCCCAATTATCTGCAGCTGGAAAATAGGTTTTCACTTGTGCGCTTGCTGTAACACATAAAAAAAGTAAAATAAATACAAATTGCTTTTTCATATGAATAGGTCTCATTTAATTATTTTAATTGCGTTGTATCTACCCTTGTTGGCGTATCTTTTCCTGCAATAATAGAACCAGCACTTAAAGCAATTGCTTTGATAATTTCATTCATATTGTCTAAGTCTAAGGTTTCTATTTGATCAGATGCTTTATGGTAATTTGGTTCTGAATCCATTTTTGACGTAGAGATCGTATGCGCCGCTACACCCAATCTAGCAAGCGTTGCATTGTCTGATCGGTAAAATAAATTTTGTTCTGTATATGGGTCTGGATAAAACTTAAAGCTGGACCCCTCTAAGTTTTTTTGCAAAATAGCCCCCATATTGGTTTTATCAAATCCAGTGATATAAGCACTGTTCTTGCCCCACTTACTTTCCGTGCCAATCATTTCGATATTGAACATCGCAACCACTTTAGCTGGATCCAATTGCTTTGAAAAATATTGTGCACCATATCCTCCAACTTCTTCTGCAGTGAAAGCAGCAAACAAAATTGTTCGCTCGTTATTATTAAGTGCTTTATAATATTTTGATAACATCATCATGGCTGTTGTTCCTGCAGCATCATCGTTTGCACCATTGTAGATAGAATCTCCATTAATCATATTTTTTGAATTAATACCTATATGATCATAATGACCAGAGAATATTACATATTCATTTGGTAAAGTTTTTCCAGGAATCATGGCTACTACATTCGCTAATTTCATGGACTCTATTTGGTGACTCGCTTGTATCTCATATTTTACTGGTACTGTATTGGTTAATACAAATAATACAGTTGCTTGATTCGAAGCTAAATTATTTTTAAAACGAACTAGTCTTCCAAAGTTTTGTGCATGCGACTCGTCTACTAGTACAATCGTTTTTTGGTTTGCACCAATGATTTTTGCGGCTGCCTGATTTAAATTTTCACCTGCTGCAATTTTAGCCACCGCATATCCTGTTGCTTCTGTGATTTTAATTTCTGGTTCAATTGTCACAACAATGACCTGCTTGTTGTCAATAACTGATCCATCTATACTTGCAGACAAGCTGATAAATTTTGGTCTATTGATAGAAAATGATTGTAAGAAATTATTATCTCCTTTTAAAGACTTTAATCCTGCAGACTCAAATTCCTTCGCGATAAACGCAGCAGCTTTATCGATACTAGGACTAAATGTTCTACGCCCTTCCATTTCGTCCGAAGCTAAAACGCGCTCTATCCTTTCTGTCTCAGACTTGGTGATTACTTTATTAATCATTTGGCTAATACCTAAACAAGGGATTAACAATGCGATACATATTAATTGAATCATTCTCATATTAACTATTTTTAGAATTGCTTTAAAGATAATTTCATTTTGAATGCAAATGAAAAAAATGATGATAGCCGGAATGAAAATATAAGCGTTTTAAACTTTTGAATTTGAAATTTGTCTAAATTGCTAACAAATCACTTGCATGCCGCTAAGCCCCCTTTCTAGCAGTCAAGGTCTTGAAACCTATAAAGGTCCTTGGACTAAGCAAACGACGACTCATTTATTAAATAGAGTGCTTTTTGGTGCAAAGCATACCGAAATTCAACAATTTTTAGCGAAGGGGCTAAATGCCTCCGTATCTGAATTGCTCAATCCTACAGATCCTATCCCTGCTCCTCCACTCAATGAATACAATACTGCCACCGTTATAGACCCAACTGTTGCCCCGGGCGCTACATGGGTCAATCAGCCAACCAATGACGGTACGATCAATGCTTTAAGAAGGAATAGCTATAAAAAATGGCTTACGGGTGTGATGATTCAACAAGATATCAGTATCAGAGAAAAAATGACCTTGTTTTGGGGCAATCATTTTGGAACAGAAGCAGATACTATTTCATTTGCTAATTATGTATACCAACATCATGATACTTTAAGAAAAAATGCGCTTGGAAATTTTAAAACCATGATCAAAGCGGTCACCATTGATCCTGGTATGTTGAGGTACTTGAATGGTTATTTGAATTCAGCCACTGCACCAGACGAAAACTACGGAAGAGAATTACAGGAATTATATACAGTTGGAAAAGACAATGCAGTTCAATATTCAGAATCAGACGTGAAAGCAGCAGCAAGAGTGTTAACTGGATGGCGTATCAATGCTAACTTTACCAGTTATTTTGATGCGACAAGACATGATACAGGTAGTAAGCAATTTTCGAGCTACTATAATAATAAAGTAATTACTGGGAAATCAGGTGCTGCAGGGGCTGGCGAAACAGACGAATTGATTGACATGCTGTTTGCCAAAGAGGACATGGCGAAATATATCTGCAGAAGAATATACAGATGGTTTGTCTTTTATTATATCGACGAAGCCGTTGAAAAAAATATTATCACGCCTTTGGCTGCAATTTTTAAAAATAACAATTTTGAAATTAAGCCTGTATTGACTGCGCTTTTTAACAGCGCGCATTTTTATGATCCCTTGTACATTGGATGTCAAATCAAAAGTCCGATAGACCATGTGATTGGGACTTTGCGTAAAACCAATGTAGTTTTTCCAAATGCAATTACAGATTATGCAGACGCCTACTCACATTTTAATAATATGGTAGCTCAGGTAACTAGCTTTGGGCAAAATCCTACAGATCCACCTAATGTGGCTGGATGGCCTGCCTATTATCAGTCACCAGAATATGGTGAATTATGGATCAATGCCGATACACTACCAAAGCGAAATAAATTTACCGACTTGATGATTGAGACAGGCTATACCAGAAACGGTAAAAAGGTCTTTATAGACTTGATCCCTTTTGCAAAAGCTGTTTCAAGCAATCCATCCAATCCAGTTCAATTGATTCAAGATTTATTTGATCTTTTAATATCTACCGAAATAGATCAAACAATCAAAGACAATTTAAAAAAACAAATTTTATTAAGTGGGCAAACTTCTGATTACTATTGGACAGAAGCTTGGAATAACTATCAATCTAATCAAAGTACAGCCAACTTTAATTTGGTGAATATCCGTTTGAAAGCACTTGTAAAATATATTATGAATCTGCCAGACTATCAATTAAGTTAAATGAAAAGAAGCACTTTTTTACGCAATAGTCTTGCAGTACTAACGCCCACTGTCATTAGCGGCAATCCAATACACGTATTGAACAACCACAGTATGGTTGAACCAGAAGTATTGGCGAACGTCAATAACGATAGAGTACTAGTCATCATTCAATTGAATGGGGGAAATGATGGACTGAATACGGTACTTCCAATTAGTCAATACGGCGCATACTATAATGCAAGGACCAATATTGCCATCGACGAAAAAAAGATATTGGGGTTAAATGGATTTGAAGCAACTGGATTGCATCCCTCCATGACAGCCATGCAAAAATTATTCAACGATGGACAGCTTGATGTTGTGCAAGCAGTGGGTTACCCTCAACCTAATTTTTCGCATTTTAGAGCAACCGATATTTGGATGAGTGGCTCAGACAGTGCCCAATATTTAAATACAGGTTGGGTTGGTCGTTTTTTAGATAATAATTACCCAGGCTTTCCGGATAATTATCCAAACGAAGTAGATACAGATCCATTGGCGATTCAAATTGGTTCTATTACATCATTGACTTGTCAAGGGCCCATCGTCAATATGGGTATGAGTATTTCTGATCCAAGTGCATTTTATAATTTATTTGATGCAACTGAACAAGCAGTTCCAAATACCAATGCAGGATATGAATTAAATTTTATCAGGAGGATTTCAAAGCAAACTAATAAATATGCTACCCGCATCAAAGCCGCATCTGATGCGGTAAAGCAACAAGTGACTTATCCCAACACTAGTCTTGCCAATCAATTAAAAATTGTATCAAGATTGATTAAAGGAGGATTGAAAACTAAAATTTACTTAGTGAATTATGGTGGGTTTGATACGCACGCAGGTCAAGCTGTGGCAACAGATACAGCTACTGGTACACATGCTAATTTATTAGGCGCTGTCTCTGAAGCGATTGGCGCTTTTCAGAATGATATTAAAAATCAGGAAATAGAAGATAGGGTGATTGGCATGACTTATTCGGAATTCGGAAGAAGAATTAAATCAAATGCAAGTGGTGGAACTGATCATGGTGCTGCTGCGCCATTATTCTTATTTGGTAAAAATGTAAGAGGTGGTGTTTTTGGTGATAATCCAACCATACCAACAAATGTCACTGTGGGAGATAATGTGCCTTATCAATATGATTTTAGAACCATTTATAATTCCATCTTAAAATACTGGTTCTGTGTTAAAGAAGCAGATAATCAAGAAATCATGCTTAAGCAGTTTCCTACTTTAAACTTAATCAACGCAAGCGCTTGTTCAGTCGAAATGAAGAATCCTGTTTTTGAAAAAAATCCAATGATTGTAGCTTATCCAAATCCATTTGCACAACAATCCAGAATAGAATTTAAAACGGAAGGTGGGCATACTTTAGTACAAGTACTTGATGCTTCTGGTACAGTCATTAAATTATTAGTAGATGCAACTTATAGTTATGCTGGAATGAACAGTGTCACATTAGTTGGTAGTGATTTAAAACCAGGTGTCTATTATATTAGAATTCAAAATGGGATACATCAATATGTAAAAACCATTGTTAAAATGTAATGTAAATCTGTAGTTTAAACTTTTTGACATCATTTTGGTCTAACTTGAACACGCATGACAGACCAAGCACTCATCATACAATTTCAAAACGGCGACTCAAAAGAGGGTGCATTTACCCAATTGCTAAAAAGACACCGAGAGAACGTATTTTTTCAAATTAAGAAAATGGTGCTCGATCATGCAGATGCAGACGATATTGCACAAGCAGTATGGATCAAAGTATGGAAAAAGCTGGATGGTTTTAAGCAAGAAAGTGCCTTTAGTACTTGGCTTTTTAGGGTAGCTTATAACGAAACCCTCAACTTTATAGCCCAGAAAAAGCGTTTGAAAACGCATAATACACAAAATGAAATAGATCATGCTTTTGATCATCCTTCCGATCAAAATGGATTAAAAGAGACTACCATTCAGATTAAATTAGAACGGGCCATTGCAGAATTGCCTGAAAAACAACGTTTTGTGTTTCTGTTAAGGTATTATGAGGCTTATGACTACGAAAAAATAGCCTCTATTACGGGTACTACAGTGGGCGGGGCTAAGGCAAATTATCACCAAGCTGTCAAAAAAATGACCGAATTGCTCCAACAAGCTTAAACCTTTGACCTAGAAATAGGTCTAATAAAAGTTATGAACGATATGGAAAACGAATCAATTTCAAAAGGACTAGAAGAAGCGCTAAAAAGCTTTGATACAAAAACCAAGCAGGTTACAGCAGGGTATTTTGATCAATTTGAAATGGATCTAATGCAAAAAATTAAAGCGCAAAAGCAAGCTCCAAAAAGAGCGCCAATTGTGGCACTTTTTTTAGATCATAAACAATACTTGGTTGCCGCAAGTTTAATTTTTGCAATTGCTACAGGGTTATTATTTTTTAATACAGGAGAAAAAAATAATGCTGCTATAGCAAAAGTAGAAACGATTGATATTGAAACCTTGCCCGACGAAATGATTGAAGCCTACGTGAACAACAATGAAATAGTTGCCGAAGTAGAATGGAATAGCGCCATTGAATCTGCTGGAACTAATTTGATATCAATTAATAATTAAAAAAATAATTTCCAAATTATTTTAAACTATTCAATAATAAATTCGTCTAAATTTTAAATAATCGTTTTATGAAAAAAATATTATGTCTCTTTAGTTTTATGGTAACTGTTTTTATAGCACAAGCACAACAGCGACCAATGAATGGTCGTAATATGCAGCCGCCACCTCCAAGAGTAATGACTAAAGAGCAAAGAGAAAGACTAGAATTATTTAGTATTCAATTCATCACAAAAAAATTGGACCTAACTCCTGCTGAAGCAGAAAAATTTTGGCCGCTGTACAATGAGCAAAAGGAAGCAAGTCGTAATTTAATGCAAACAGCAAAAGAAGACGAGATTGCATTTCAAGAAGCAATGCTTGTGATAAGAAAGAAATTTAAGAAAGACTTGATGCCAGTTTTAAAAACAGAAGAAAGAGTGAACCTGGCTTTAAAAGTAGACAGAGAACTTTTAAATAAAATGCGCAACGAAATGATGCGCAGAAAAAGACCTATGTAATTCTTTTGTGGTCTATTTGGTTTAAGTGCACTAGCCGGGGGGCTAGTGCACTTTTTTATTTTACAAGTTCTAAATGGTATTCTTGAATCAAGGCAGGATTCTCTGGGCTTAAAGTAAAGCTTAATTTTAATTTTTGTTTAGCGCCTTCCAATATAAAATAGGCTCTTAACTGATTTTCTGCAATCATTTTTCCAATAGTTTTAATGGTGCCTGCTTGTTCAAAAAGTGCTTTGGCTTCTTCCTTTAATTCGTCCATTAAATAATCATCAAAAAAGTTTTCTGCAAAAATTGCGGGTATTTTTTCCCAGTTAGGAATAATTTTCAAAAGTTCATTTTGACGTTGCTCAAGTATTGGAGAAACAGCAACAATTCTTGGTTGAAGCTTTGCTATTTTAACCAAGGTATCCAAAACAATTAAATTCATTTTTGAAGTTGGTGCATAGGTATGGTTGGCAAAAAAAATCACGCCCAGTCCATATTCTGATAAAAAACGCCAATTGCTTCCAAAACCTGGAAGCCCTCCACTATGCCCAATACTCGTTTTGCCTTCGGCATCATGCATCCAATTTAATCCATAGCTATAACTGCTTGTGGTAGCTAGTTTTTTCCCTGATGGAAATTGATAGCTTGGATTTAAATCAATAAAGGTATAAGGCTGATGCATCTCTCTCACCGTACTTCTTTTAATTATTTTATTTTCTAGGTCATTGCGCTCTGGCCAAGCAGCCTGATGCAATGCCACATATTTTGCAAAATCATCTATCGAAGTAATCATCCCACCCATGGCACCATAAATGCCATCTTTTAATAAGGGCACATTCACCCAATTACCCTTGATAGTTCGATAGCCTTTTGCTAAATTTTCTTTGGAGATAGTCCTGTATTCATAGGTGGTATGCTGCATGCCTAAAGGGTCCAAAATGGATTGCTTGATATAAGCATCATAAGTTAAACCAGATACCTGGTGTATAATATAACCAAGCATGGCAAAACCAAGATTACTATATTCATAATAAGACCCTGTTGTATTTGAAAACGAGAGGCCTTTTTCAATCAATGCAATCAGATCTGCCTCTGAATCATCTAATTGTCTATCTCCCCAAGGATTGTCTTCCGGAAAACCAGCCTGATGAGACATTAAATGTCGGATGGTAATGGGGGCGCCATCCTTGGTCAACACCTGACCTTTCATGGCAGGAATATATTGCTCAATAGGGTCATCTAGTCTTAATTTCCCAGCATCTCTTAATTGGAGTATCGCCATGGTGGTAAAGCTTTTGGACATTGATGCGATACGGAACATGGTCTCGTCATTTGCTGGAATCTTATCCTCAATATTTGCCCATCCATCTGCTTTTTTATATAACAATTCTCCGTCTAATACAATAGCAAAAGCATAGGCTGGAAAATGGTTTTTTTGGGCATAGTCTTTGTATAAATCGGCCACAAGGGGCATAGTCGCCAGTAGTTTTGCTTTTCTATTTTCATCTGCAAATACAGCAGGCTTAAATTGTTTAGTGGTTTGAGCATATCCATTGATTAGGATCAATGGTGCCAAAAATAAACATGATAATAAGGCTTTTTTCATGGTAGTGTATTCATCACAAATTAGGTTATAATTTAAAAAAATGTACTAATTTTCTATACTTAATATTACAACTATGCGTAAACAACTTTTTTTAGTGCTATTGGCTTTACCGCTGTTCATTTTTGGACAACAAAAAGCCAATTATGACCTTGCAGCAAGATTTTCTCCAAAGAAATTGGATAAAATGATTTTCTCTTTATCTGTTGATCCTCATTGGTTAAAACAGTCCAATAAATTTTGGTACACCTACGAAACAAGTGAAGGAAAACAATGGATCATTGTGGATCCAGTAAAAAACGAAAAGAAGTCGATGTTTGATAAAGATCAACTAGCTGCTGCTTTAACAAAAATCATTAAAGATCCTTTTGATGCACAACACCTTCCAATTGATTCTTTAAAATTTATCAAAGATGAAAACTGGATTCAATTTGAAGTAAAAAGTAGTATTGAAATAGACAAGCCTGGTGCTAAAAAAGATGCGAAGGCAGAAAAAATTAAAAAGGTATTTTACTTTGAATACAATTTGAATACGGCTCAATTGAATGAGCTAGTTGGATTCACTAAGCCTAAAAGAAAACCAAGCTGGGCAAATATGGCACCAGACCAATCTAAAGTTGTTTTTGGTCGTAACTATAATCTTTATATGATGGACAAAGCAAATTATGAAAAAGCTTTGGTGAATGAAGATGATAGCACGATTGTAGAAACTGCCATTACAAAAGATGGTATACTTAATTATAGCTGGCATAGTGAAGGTGGCGCTGGTGGTGGTGGAGAAACAAATGTAGATGCAGAGAAAAATAAAAACAAAAGAAAGCCTGTTTTTGGTTACTGGAGTGAAAATAGCAAACAACTTGCTATTGTAAAAGTAGATAACAGAAAAGTAAAAGATTTATGGGTGATCAATAGCATTGCAGATCCAAGACCAACGCTTGAAACCTATAAGTACTGGATGCCAGGTGAAAAAGAAGCACCAGTAGATCATTTAATGTTGGTAGACATGGTGAACTATACCAATAAGGAAATCAATGTATCCTTATATAAAGACCAAGACATTGCGATGTGGAATAAGTCCGCTGCAGCAAATACAAGAGATGATGAATTCAAACCAATGATTTGGCTTGGAACCAATGAGCAATTATACCTTGCAAGAACCAGTCGTGATTTAAAGAAGATTGACCAATGTGTAGTGAATACAATAAATGGTGAAGTTAAAGTAGTAGTAGCTGAATCAATGAATACTTCTATTGAAATCAAGAAACCAGAATTAATTAAAAATGGCGCGGAATTGATTGAATGGAGTGAGCAAGACGGATGGGCGCATTTGTATTTATACGATGGTCAAGGAAAATTAAAAAATCAAATTACACAAGGTGCATGGCATGTGGAAGAAATAATTGGCGTAGATGAAGCTAAAAGAGTGGTTTATTTTTCTGCAAATGGCAAAGAGTCCATGAATACAGGTGGTAAAGAAGATCCTTATTACATGCATTTGTATAAAATCAATTTAGACGGCTCCGGCTTACAATTATTAAATGCAGGAAATTTTGATCATAGCTTTAGCTTAAATGACAACAATACTTATTTTGTTAACACTTCATCTAGAGTGAACACCACGCCTGTATCTAGTTTACACAGCGCTGACGGTAAAAAAATAATGGATTTGGAAACAGCTGATTTAAGAAACTTAATGGCATCAGGTTATAAATTTCCTGAAACTTTTAAGATTAAAGCAGACGATGGTATTACTGATTTATTTGGTGTAATGTACAAGCCTTATGATTTTGATAGCACAAAAAAATATCCAATCATAGAATACGTTTATCCAGGTCCGCAAACAGAGTCAGTGAACAAGTCCTTTAGTAAGGGCATGGATCGTATTGACAGATTGGCTCAATTAGGATTTGTGGTGGTAACAATGGGTAATAGAGGAGGTCACTATGCGAGAAGCAAGTGGTATCATAATTATGGCTATGGCAATTTAAGAGATTATGGACTTGCTGATAAAAAAGCGACCATCGAACAATTAGCAGATAGATTTGATTTCATCGATAGAAACAAGGCAGGTATTCATGGTCATAGCGGTGGCGGATTCATGAGTACTGCAGCTATGTTGGTTTATCCAGATATCTTTAAGGTTGCAGTAAGTAATGCGGGTAACCATGATAATAGTGTATACAATAGATGGTGGAGTGAAAAGCATCATGGCGTAAAGGAAAATATTTCTGAAAAAGGTGATACCACTTTCAGTTATATGATTGATAAAAATCCAGACCTAGCTAAAAACTTAAAAGGAAAATTATTATTGATTCATGGTGAGATTGATAACAATGTGCACCCAGCCAATACTTTAAGAGTGGTGAATGCATTGATTAAAGCCAATAAGCGCTTTGATATGTTGATTTTACCTACTCAAAGACACGGATTTGGAGACATGAATGAATACTGGTTCTGGAGAACCGCTGACTATTTCTCTAAATATTTATTAGGTGACAACACAGAGCGTTCTGTAGATATTGATGAGTTGAATAAAGATGTAGAGCGCAAGAAATAAAATGCGAATATGCATTGAGTGAAATTAATCAATTAAATAGATGCAATCCATTAGCGATAAAAAACGCTCCGAAATTTCGGGGCGTTTTTTTTATTTTAAATAGCGTTCGCATTTTTTCCAATAGCCAAAAAAGCTTGGGAAATACCCATCGACTTGAGGAAACAGCCAGTCACGTTCTTCGCATATACCTTGATAGTGCTTGGTTGTAGGATGTTCTTTAAAATAGATGCTGGATTGAATATGCTGGGATAAATCTTCAATATTACCAATGAAAATTTGAATGCCAGGAATATTGGTTATAGCTAAGTCTATAATAAATTGCAATACTTTTTCTGTCACAGGAAATTGTTCAAAATGATTGGGCTCTAGTAATAAGATACGATGCACATCTTCGTCAGCATGCCATAATGGATCCAAATTAAAGCTATTGTAAATACAAAAAGCCTTGTTAGGTACTACCTGATTGATATCAAAAATCTTTGATTGATTTTTCTGTTGAATACTTTTAAAAATTACTGTAGTATCTATATCAAATTTTTGATCTAAAGGATCCGGCCATTTTATTAAATAATTTGGTTGAATGGTATCAGCATGATCAAAAATTGAAGTTTGTAAATTTTCATATTCCGTATCTAAAAACGTACCTCGTTGTTTGCTATTGGTATATTTATTGATATTCTCTTGATTGGCGATATATTGTTTACTACTAAACGTCCCTGCCACCCATTGCCAACTTAAAAAGTTCGCTGCAGGATCATGGTCAAATAAATTTGCATACATCCATTTGGCCCCAGGCAACCATGCTGCCTTAAAAATATTTGAATGCAACATCGAAATATACATTCTTACATGATTGTGCATCATGCCATCCTTATACAAATGATGTATTGCATTATCAAGGGCTTGAATACCTGTATTGCCATCGCTAATTGGACTCGGCAGCGATGTTAGTACAACTTTAGACTGGGCGGATTTTAAGTCTTGTAAAATCAAATCGCCTTTATGTTGCCATACCCTTTGAAAGTACTCACGCCAGGCCATTTGTTGCATAAAACCGATCCATTCTTGATAACTGTGCTGCTCTTTAAGCTGATCCATCACCAATACCGGACTCAGGAATCCCCTAGAAATATAGGGCGACCAGCTAGTCACTGCACCATTGGTATAGTTCCTTGTGGCATGGTATTTCCCGGGTTGATAAGATTTGACCTGCTCTAAAAGCGCAGCGTAAGTAATATTCATTGTAAGGCATTAATTGTACTAATCAATGAACAATTTTAGCTGTAAAATGTTTAAAATGAATGCAGGTTCAGCTCGTATTTCCACATCAACTTTATGACCAGTCTGAATTAGGACCTGATGGTGGCGCTATTTATCTTATTGAATCAGATCTGTTTTTTCTTCAATATCATTTTCATCAACAAAAAATTTTATTTCATAGGGCATCTATGAAATATTATGCAGATCAGCTTACTCAAAAAGAATACGATTGTCATTATATAGAAGCCAAAGACCAAAATTCGAAGATTACTGAATTGGTAAAGATGCTTAAATCAAAAGGCGTCCAAAAAATAAAATTGTATGACCCATGTGATTACTTGTTAGATAAACAATTAAAAAAGGCGTGTAATCAACATGGTATCGAATTGATCTATATACCTAGTCCTAATTTTTTAAATAATCAACAAGATAGTGTTGAACTACTTGGCAATAAGAAAACTTATTTTCAAACAAGTTTTTATACTGAACAACGTAAACAAAGAAATATTTTAATTGAGTCAGACGGCAGTCCCGTTGGTGGGCAATGGAGTTTTGATGCTGAGAACAGAAAAAAAATTCCAAAAAACACGGCAATACCTACGATTCATTTTTTTGAGTCTAATGAATATATTGAAGAGGCTAGAAAATATGTAAAAGCCAATTTTAAAAACAACCCAGGTCAATCTGATGCCCCTTTTAATAAAGCAAGCAAAGGATTGTATTATCCAGTGACACATGCCGATGCAAAAAAAGCAATGCATTTATTCATTACAGAAAAGCTGGAACAATTTGGTATTTATGAAGATGCCATGGTTGTGGCAGAAAAAACTTTATTTCATAGTGTGCTAAGTCCTTTGATCAATGTGGGACTCATCCAACCTGCTGAATTTTTACAGGCTTTATTGCATGCTTATCAAAAAGCAAAAGCACCTATCAATAGTATCGAAGGGATTATTAGGCAAATCATTGGTTGGAGAGAATTTGTACAATTGACTTATCGCAAGATTGGTAGTCAACAAAGGACAAAAAACTTTTGGGGCTTTACAAAAAAAATGCCTGAATCTTTTTATAACGGTACAACAGGCATTGATCCAATAGATATCAGTATTAAAAAACTATTGGAGTCTGGATACAATCATCATATTGAAAGACTGATGATCTTAGGAAATTTTATGTTGTTATGTGAAATAGCACCAGATGATGTTTACCAGTGGTTTATGGAAATGTATATTGATGCTTATGACTGGGTGATGGTACCTAATGTCTATGGTATGTCTCAGTTTGCAGATGGAGGTATGATCACCACCAAGCCCTATATTTGTGGATCTAACTATTTAATGAAGATGGGTGATTTTCCTAAAGGGGCATGGCAAGCCATTTGGGATGGTTTGTTTTGGCGCTTTTTATCCAAGCAGCGAGTGGTGTTTGCAAAAAATCCAAGATGGGCAATGTTGTTAAGCACATGGGATAAGATGCCAGAAGAAAAAAGAGCAAATCATTTGAACAACGCAGAAAAATTTTTAAAAGCATTAAAGTAAAAGAAATAGTACAATGGAAAAAACAGCTTTGATCCATACAAGACCAGCAGAGCCTATTTTAAGATCTGAATGGGTCGAAAAAGATAGAGACCGCATTATTGAAATGGCCTGGGAGGATCGTACGCCTTTTGAAGCCATTCAATTTCAATTTGGATTGAGTGAAAAGGAAGTAATTGAATTTATGCGTACCAACTCAAAGCCTTCTAGTTTTAGAATGTGGCGAAAAAGAATGGCTTCTAGAAAAACCAAGCATGCTGTATTAAGAAGTACAGATGTGATAAGATTTAAATGTAGTAGACAAAAAACAAGCGGGAATAAGATTTCAAAAAGATAGCGCGACTTGAAAGTCGCGCATCATTTTTTAGGCTTTTGCTTCTTACACCCCTCACTACAATACTGTACTTCGTCCCAGCATCGTTCCCATTTTTTTCGCCAACTAAATGGTCGACCACAGGCTTTGCAAATTTTTTCTGGTAAATCTTGTTTTTTAACTCCTTTCATGTGATTATAACAAATTCACTTATTAATTATTGAGGCTTGCTGCTGATTATAAAGCGCTAGCTCACAATCGGCTGTCCTTCTTTTACCCACTCATTGATACCCCCACTATAATTAGCAATATTGGTATAGCCTTCTTTTAATAGTAATGAATAGCCAATCGCAGCTCTATCGCCACCTTGACAATGCATGATTACGGGTTTGTCTTTTGGTACTTTATCTAAGTTTTGCAATAAGGTTCCAACAAATACATTTTTTGCACCTTCAATATGTCCGCTATTGAATTCTGCAACACCTCTTATATCAATGATTTGAGCATCCTTATTGGCTTTTACTATATCAATCGTAACCATATTAGAATGCGTTAAAGTTCCAGTATACACTTGGTTCATTTTTGAAGCATCTACAAATCCGAAAATATGATCTAGACCAATACGCATTAATTTTCTTGTTAGATCATCCATTTGACTTGGCTCTGCAACTAAAATAAATTGTTCGTCATAAGAAATAAACCAACCCATCCAAGTAGCAAATGCATTATTACCTTGAATATTGATACTACCTGGAATGAAACCATTTTGAAATTCTAATTTATTTCTTGTATCAATTAATTTGATCCCTTTATCTGTTGCAGCTTTCAATTCTACGCTAGATAATTCTTTAATCTTTGGCACTTCGGTTAATAGAGGACGATTGACTTTATTCAACTCCTTCATTTTAGCAAAGTACTTAGGCGGTTCAGGTTGGTCAGACAATAAAAATTGTACGAAACCTGCCTTATCTGC
>Ga0114975_10001129_pt1 | contig 19366 bp, 16 predicted proteins | sample S_130626_EF_Meta_FD_87031 | JGI IMG/M metagenome (GOLD analysis project Ga0114975, IMG submission 87031) | Freshwater microbial communities from Lake Simoncouche, Canada to study carbon cycling - S_130626_EF_MetaG | ecosystem: Environmental > Aquatic > Freshwater > Lake | place: Lake...
CCCGCCAGCCACCACTGAGCGCGTTCCGCATAGAGCCAGAAGGCGCGCCCGTCCTCGAGGAGTACGTGCACGTGAGCCCGGCGGCGGTGAGTGCCCCACCAACCCTCGTCGTGTGGCCAGGGGCCTGCACTAAAGGCAACGCGATGACTCTGGCCGGGAGGAAACCGCAGGGCGTGGATCGACGCACTCAGCAGAGCCCGACCGGTGACACGAACTGCGGCGCCCTGTTCGCTCGTCACCTCCACGGCAACCGGATGATTCAAGACCACGCTAGGAGCCGGTGAAGGGAGTCGCCCGGGCCACGGAGCACTACTCACTACTCGTCGGGGGGCCGGGGCACCCCACGGTCGCCACTCCACTTGATCGTGCGGTGTTCGGCCACCGCGGAGCGAGGCAGTCCATACCGACTCCACGCCGAGTCGGGTCGTGATGCGATGGGCTACCGCAATGGCTCGGCGGTCAGCATCGGTGCGATCGCCGAAGAAGCCCATTTGTCCCACCACGACTTCCTCTTCACCATGGATTTCACGGAGGCGGCGGAACAGTGCCGGGTCGCGATAGGCATCCCAGGCATCGCGTTCCCCGCGGGCCAGCTCGTGCAACACCACGACCGCGGCCGAGAAGCGTTCGGTCACCCGAGCACGGGGCAGCCCGGCGAAGGAACCGACGGTGTGCAGCCCCAGCCGACGGGCCGTAACGGCCAAGTCATTCATACCGAGCGCCTCGATTGGTAGGGCGCCACGAAATGCGGCCGTCTCTTTCAGAGGAACCACCACGTCGCGAAGGGCGGCCGCGTGAGCGGCAAAGAGTCCGTCGGCGATACCGATATGAATGGCCCCATCTACGTGGCGAGCCGCGAGTGAGCGCACGCTCTCGATAACGATTTCCTCCCCTCCGACAAAACGACTCGGACCCCGTACGGGGAGAACAAAGAGTCCGTATCGCACGACTTCGCTAAAGGGGCAGAACAGTGTGAGATCACCGAGCAGCGCCGCGTGCGCACGCGTCACCGCACCGTCATCGCTCTCTTGCGCGAGTGCAGGAACCCATAGTGCCAAGAGTCGTTCCATCACGGCCGATCCACTGTGCCGCTCGTAGTTGGCAGAAGTAGCCTCGCGTCGTCGCCGCGCCGGGCCGCACCGCGACCACTGATGCGTGTCGTGATGACGCGCTCACGCAACGTGGCGTCAGTCCGCCAATCGGCATCGGTGATCTCGATCATCACGTCCACCGGAACGGGCCACGCCGAGCGCGGTTCGCTCACCACCAGCAAGACGGCGCGCCGCTCTCGGGCTCTCGCCATTAGTCGACGGGCGGCCCCGTGAGCCGGCCGCGATGGTGGCCGCACCACCACGAGATCGACTCCGTCAATCAAATCGGCCGTTGCCTCCACCCAGGCGTCGCGCGGACGAGGTAAAAAGAGGACGTGGACCAGCGAGATGCCAAACTCGGCCATCGCCACGACTCCGGGGTCATCGACACCCACGAGGGCGGCCCAGTGGCCCTTGCTCGTGGGGTGAGCCACCACGCTGAAGGCCGCACTCAGGGCGCCCGCTCCCGCGGCACTGTTAATCACGATGGTCGATCCACGACGGAGCCCACCGTCAGGTAAGAGTGTCGACCACGGAGCGCCCACCGGGATCTGGCGACTGGCGGCCATGGCCACGGGGCGGATGGAGGCAGCCAGCGAAGCCGGTAATTCTGGGCGATTGGGTGAAAAAGCGAACATTTGTTCGTACTCTAATCAGCGGGCGTGACATTCGCCAATCGCCCCAGGGCCACCCCCAGAGTCAGGGGTTTTGTGGCTGGACAACCACGCACCCAATGAAATATTCGTTACCATCAGGGCACGATGAGTGACAACAGCCAAGACCTAGCAATCGATGAATTTGGACAGCCCACCAACGCGAAGAGTGCTCGCAAGGAGGCCCTCGCCGCCGAACGGGCCATCGCCTCAAAATACTGGGGGGGCTTTCAGCTCCGCATCGTCGCGACCTTTGCCCTCTGCGTAGCGCTGTGGGTAGCCCTTGTGGCCGTGTGTCTGACGCACCACGTCCCGCTGTGGGCCGGCCTAATTATCAACACCATCGTGGCGTCCCTCTTCTACATGCCCATGCACGAAGCGGTCCACGGCAACATCTCGGGCCGACAGGAGAAGTGGCGAGGAGTAGAGAATTTCGTTGGCGCCATCTGCGCCATCCCGCTCGGCTTCTCGTTCGCCGCGCACCGATCTTCACACTTACGCCACCACGCCTACACCAACAACCCTGACCGTGACCCCGATCACTACACCTACGGCAAACTCAGCTCCCTCGTCGGCAAGTGGTTCGCGGTAGCAGTGATCTCCAGTTTTCTCCCGTTCTTTGCCTTTATTCCCGCACTCCGAAAAGTCTTACCTCAGCAGGTTCAGCGGTCCCTCGGCGCCGACAACGACCGTACGAGTGGGATTATTCAGTTACGGTTCTGGATCTTGACCACCGTGGCCCTCGCGGCGGCATTTCTTCTCGGGGTCGGCTGGCCGGCACTCATGCTCTGGTACATCCCGGGACGTCTTCAGGCCCTCTGGTTGCTCTTTGTCTTTGCGTGGTTCCCCCACCACCCCGCCAGCGAGACGGGCCGCTACGTCGACACTCGTATCGCCGTCTTTCGTGGGTCGCGGTGGCTGATTCGGGGCCACGACCACCACGCCCTCCACCACCTCTACCCCCAGATTCCCCACTACCGACTGCGAGCTCTCTGGCAGGAAGCAGCCGAGGACCTCGTCGCCAAGGGTGTGCGGGCCGAAGGTCGGGCTCTGGCGGCCACCGGGCCGATCGTCTGGTAACACTGCACGCGAGTTCGTAGCATTCTCACTATGTGCGGACGCGTCGCCCTCTATACCCCTCCAGCGAAGTTGGCTCGATTTCTCGATGCCGCGCTGGCCGCCGGCATTGACCCCGAAGGTCGAGCGAGCTGGAATATCGGACCGCAACGTTCGTTGTTTGCCGTTACCGAAGATGATCACCATCGCACCCTTGATCGCTACCGCTGGGGTCTACTACCGAGTTGGGCGAAAGACCCGAGTATCTCGAACAAACTCTTCAACGCCCGCAGCGAAACAATTACAGAAAAACCCTCGTTTCGCTCCGCCTTCGCCAAGCACCCTTGTGTGATTCCCGTAGATGGCTTCTACGAGTGGGACCACCGTGATGGGAAGGGTCGTCAGCCACACTTCTTTACCCGTCGCGACGGCACACCCCTCCTACTGGCCGGGCTCGTTGAACAGTGGCGTAACCCCGTCGATCCCGAGGCCCCGATAGTGCGGACCTGCACCGTTATCACGACAACGCCAAGTGACGACCTCGAAGGAATCCACGATCGAATGCCCGTCATCTTGACCGTTGCCACCGTGGAGCCTTGGCTCGATACCAATGCCCCCAAGGCACTACGTCAGACGCTGCTCGCTCCGGCCCCCAACGGCACGCTGGAGCACTACGGCGTCGGTAGCGCAGTGGGCAATGTCCGTAACGATGGACCAGAACTTATTGAACGTAGCGAACCAACCACGCTCTTTTAGTTATTCGGCCAGCAGGCTCTGCAGTAGATCGAAGGCGATGTTACGTCCGCAGGCAATAAAACCGACTCGGCTCGACGTGTCGTTAATGTGGTTGTTGGTGATGGCGGCGTAGGAGGCCGTGGCCGAACCCTCCATCACTAAACCGTTCTGCTCAACACATTCCCGCACGGCGCTGCGAATCTCTGCCTCGGGCACCAGTACAAAGGGAATCTGGTGGTGAGCCACAATGGCGTTCGTCATGGCGCCATCGTCACCACCACCCGCGAGACCGTCGGCGATTGTAGGCAGATGCGTGATTTCAGCCATCGTCATACCCTGCAGCGCGAAGTAGAGGGCCGAGGAGTTCTTCGGCTGTACGGCCGTGACCTGGATATCGGTGCGACCGTGGACTTCGCGCGCCACGAGAGAGCCGGAGATCAGCCCGCCGCCGCCGACGCTGACGACCAGGTGCTCCAACTCGGGAGCTTGGTGCAACATCTCTTCAAAGACGGTGGACTGACCGGCCACGACATCGGGGTCATTGAAGGGAGAGAGGAAACGAATCGACCGTTCGGAGGCCAACGCGAGCGCAAAGGCTTGGGCGTCGTCGTAGGAGTTGCCGTGTTGAATGAGCTCAATGTCGTAACTGCGAAGCTTCTTGACTTTCGCGGCTGAGGCCGTTGCGGGGACGACGACCGTCGCGCGGGCACCGAGCAACATGGCAGCGTGGGCGATGCCGAGTCCGTGGTTACCAGCAGACGAAGCAATAACGGCACCCGTGGGGTCACTCTTGAGCGCCGCATCGATAGCGGCCAAGGCACCGCGAATCTTGAAGGCACCAGTTGGTTGAAAGAGTTCCATCTTGGTGAGAACCGGTCGACCACGCAACGAGAGAGTCACCGTAGGGGTCGGAACCAAGTGATCGGCAATGACGCGACGGGCCGCGACCAACTGCTGCTCGGTTGGTGGTGGCACGGTTGTATTCATCATTACTCCGCTCCAACTGTACCGCCGAGAAAGATGGTTCTTTTTGGGTGTGCGGGGTATGGTGACCCCATGCACGACGTACTGGTGGCTGTTGCAATTGGCGTAGGCGCCTTCTTGGGCACCATGATCGACAACTTCTTTGCCTTCGCCGCTCAGCTCGCCCTTACTGACCCCAAACGGTTTCGTCGAGTTTCGTACGCCCACGTCATCGGGGTCCTTGTTCTCATCATCGGTTCGGCCGCCGTGGGTAGTGCGTTGAACTTCGTCGCACTCAAATGGATTGGCATCCTCGCGGTGGCACCACTGGCGCTCGCCTGGCACGGTTGGCGACACCGTAATCAATTGGCACCCCAGCGGCGGGGAGCGACGACGACATTCCTGGTTACCGTGGGATTAGGCGGCGACAATATTGCCATTTGGATTCCCATTATGCGAGCCCAGGGAGTCTTACGGGGTATCACGGTGGCGGCGACCATTCTCGTGCTCGATATCGGGGCGGTCTTTCTAGCTCGATACATGGTGAAACGAGCATCGGTGATCCAACTTGGTCAACGTTGGAGCGCCCAGTTCATGCCAATCTTGTACTGCGGACTGGCCGTACTCATTGTCTGGCAATGTGAGTGGTTTTCCTTCCTAGGCTGACCACATGGAAGAACCAACAGCGCTCACCAAGCCCCTGCTTCGAGGCTGGCTCCACCTCGGCGGATTGATTGTCCTGCTGGCCTGCTCGCCAATCTTGCTGGTTCTGGCCGAAAATGGTGCAGATGTTGCCTGGTCGCTCTGTTTCGTCGGTGGCGTGGCCACCATGATGTTGACCAGCGCGCTCTTTCACCGCATTAACTGGCAGCCCCGTGCGCGCCGGGCCTGGCGTCGGGCCGATCACTCGGCCATCTTTGCGGCCATTGCCGGTAGTTACTTCGGTCTCGCCGGTATCACCATGCACGGCGCGGCACGAACGGTGTTGCTCGTCGTGGTCGCCACTGGCACCGTGGTTGGCATCACCATTCGCCAACTCTCCCTGGATACCCCGAAATGGGTCGCGACACTCCCCTATCTCGTTGTCGGATGGGCCGCGGTGGCCTTCATCCCGCAGATGTACCGCGGGGGCGGCCTAGCCTGCCTACTCTTCATTCTTGGTGGTGGCTTGGCCTACACCGTCGGGGCCATCTTTTACGGCACCAAGCGGCCCAAGCTCTGGCCCAAAGTTTTTGGCTACCACGAGCTGTTCCACGCCTTTACCTTGGTCGGTGCCAGCTTTCACTTCACCGCCATTGCTCTCGCGCTGCGCTAGGGCAGGGGCGAAAGTCCGCCGTCGAGGTTGATACCCACGCCCGTGAGATAGCTCGCGCGGGCCGAGAGTAGGTAGGTCGCGAGGTCGGCAAATTCACTGGCCTCGCCAACGCGACCCAACGGAATTCCCTGATGCTGGACGATGGCCCCGTAGAGATCGTCGTGAGCCATCGACATCGCGTCCGCTCGCCGGGTCCACTGACCCGACTTAATGAGACCAATCAAGATGGCGTTGACTCGTACTCCGTGGGGAGCGAGTTCACCGGAAAGGGCCTTGGTCATGGCTAAGCCGGCGGCGCGCGAGGCGGCCGTGGGCGTCGAACCGGCGTCGGGGGCCTTACCCTTAACCGCCAGAATGTTGAGAACCGCACCGCGGTGTTTAATCAGTTCGGGAATGGCCCGTCGGATCAGGTGAACCGCGGCAATTACTTTGAGTTCGTAGTCTTCGCGCCACTCTTCGTCAGTCGAGTCCAGGAGCGGCGTCGCGGCGGACCGACCGGCGTTGTTGACGACTCCATCAAGCCGTCCGAAGGCAGCCACGGCTTGATCAAAGAAGGCGTCGAGTTGTTCGGTCACCGTGACGTCCGTCTGAATCGCAAGAGCGTTCGGTCCGAGTAGGGCGGCGGCTTGCGCCACTTTGTCGGCCCGGCGGCCACAGATGGCCACCTTGGCCCCTTCGGTAATGAGCGATTGGGCCAGCGCCAAGCCGAGTCCCTCCGTACCACCAGTGATGATGAAGGCCTTACCGGAAAGTTCAAGATTCATGAAATGAGCCTAGAAGAAGTGGCGCTGGCCCCGACGAGACAAACCAGCAAGACGGGGCGAACGGTAGCGTAGTCTCCGTGCCTGTGATGAGCCCCCAAAAGATTCTGCGGCGCCTGCAGTTCATTGTGGCCATCCAGTGGATGGGCGCGACTCTCGGGCTTCCGCTCCTTTCCCTCTTTCTTCGTGAACGGGGCATTTCGACGGCCGAGATTGGCGTCATCATGTCTGCCTTTTTTATTGCCGGCGTCGTAACGCAGTTTGTGGCGGGACATCTCGCTGACCGTTTTGGTCGACGGGTGGTTTTGGCCGGCGGACTCTTCCTCTACGCCATTGCGAGCCCAACGTATCTGTTGGCGGTTCCCGCCGTCTGGTTTATCATTACCCGCGCCGTGCAGGGGGCTGCAGCCGGCGCCATCGAAGTTTCGTCACTGTCGACCGTCGCCGCTCTCTTCCCCGAGAACGAGCGGGGTGCGGCAATGGCCAAAATCTTTGCCGCTCAATTGCTCGGCATTGCCGCCGGCCCAATGTTCGGAGTCTTCATCACGGTTGACCAGTTGGGCTGGGCCTACCTCTTTGCCGGCTTAGCGAGTGCTGTGGCGGGATTCTTCACCCTCAGGACGCTTCCACCCACGCCAGCCGAGCACCACCACGAACCGCTCCCGCCCGTCCAGATGACGAATCAGGTGATTGGTGCCATCGTTGGCACCGCGGCCGTTGGGCTGTGTGTTGGCGTCTATGAAACGTGCTGGAGTCTCTTGATGCACACCCTGGGTGCTTCCTCAACCCAGATTCGTCTCAGCTGGACCTTCTTCTGTCTCCCGTGGGTGCTCCTTGCCGGGGTGGGCGGACGGTTGGCCGATCGTTTCGACCGCAGAATGATCGCAATTCTTGGCGGCCTCAACGGCGCCCTCTTCTTGTTTCTCTATCCCCATATCCACAGCATCCCCGCCCTACTAATTCTGGGATCGGGAGAAGCTATCGGGGCGGCGCTCTGCGTTCCAGCACTTTCGTCGCTGCTAACGCAAGGCGCCCATGACCGTGAACTTGGTCGACGCCAGGGCATCTCCACCACCGCCAATACGGCGGCCCTAGCGATCTCGGCGATTATCTCCGGGGCCCTCTTTGAGGTCTCGCCCGGACTTCCCTTCACCGTCATCGCCATTTCTTCGGCGCTCTTAGTGCTTACTCAACTGTTCTGGTGGCGGAATACTCCTGGTCGTATCGACCAGCCCGCTCCGAGCGAGGCCTAAAAACGAAACACCGGCGGTACCCGAAGGTACCGCCGGTGTCGATCGTTACTACCGATCTACAAGGACTAGGCCTTGTAGATGTGCTCCCAGCGAGCCGAACCACCGTCGGGGCTGTAGGCCCTTGAGGTTGCTCGGCTGGGGTTGGCACCAGTGCCTGGAGCAGCCGCGGCGTACGCAAAGTTGCGGACGTTCGCGCGTGCGGCAAACATGGTGACCGTGGTGTCGAGCCACAGGTATGGCACGTTAACGGCCATACGAGTGTTGACACCCTGCCATGCCGTCTTCTGTGCAGTTGATCCTGGGACAGCAGCCATACCGGCGAGCATGCCCGACTGAATCAGCGGGTCAGCCTGCTGCGCAAAGTTCACGTAGCCACTGGCCTGCTTGCCAAGGAACTTCGAGCTGGTGAACCAGACGAAGTTAAGGTCTGGCGTGATGCCACCGAACTGACTCCACGTGGAAGCATCGTATTCCTTCGAGATCTTCTTACCGATCAAGTCAGGTGCCGACAATGCACGAGAAGTCACTGTGATACCAATGGCACTCAACGCGTTCTTGATGAACGTGAAGGCCTGCTGCTGAGCCGAGTTACCCTGAACAATGTCGATTACGAAGGCTGCGGCGACACCAGTGTTCTTCCTCTTCCAGGCATCAACGAGGGCCTTACCCTTCGAAACGCTGAAGGCAGGGTACTTAGGGTCCTTGTAGAGACCCGTCGCAGCCTTGCCGTTGATCTTCGAACGGTAGATACCGTCGGAAATCTGGCCCACGCCACCGTCGACGGTGCTCAAGAAGGTGGCTCGGTTGATCGCCATGGCGCAGGCCTGGCGAATCGTAACGTCGGCAACAACAGGCGTTGCGCTGGCGTTCCAAGCACCCGTTGAAGGGTTCACGGCACCCTTTGGCTTACCGCCAACCCAAGCACCCTGGTTCATGTTGCAGTTCATGATGATCGAGTTGATTGAGGGTTCGCGAACACCGTTCTCGTCACTGACCCACCTGTAGGTGGAGTTCGAACCGGAAGTCTTGGTGAGGCTTCCACCGACCGCCTGCTTCACGGCCTTGATGGTGCTGCCGTCGGCGTTGACCATGATGTCAATGGTGCCGGACTGCAGTGCCTGCCAGCGCTGAGCTGGGTCCACGATGACCTTGAAAATAACGGTGTCGACGTATGGCAATGAACCACCGTTGGCGTCCTTCTTCCAGTAATTGGTGTTGGCCTGCCAGGTTGACGTACCACCACCAGCGGTCTGAACGTCCCAGTCATCCAACGAGTTCAACTTGAATGGGCCGGTTCCGATTGGCTTGCCACCGGCAACGTCCAAGTCAGAGCCGTGAGCCATGAAGGAGATCTGCTGCTCAGAAAGCTGGAACGGGAAGCTGGTCCAAGGGTTAACGGTCGTGTACTTAACCACGTACGTGCTGACCTTGACGCAGCTCGCGATCAATGGGTTGATTGCGAGACCGACGGTGAGGTCGGCCTTAGCGGCGTTGAAGTTAGCGACAACGTTGTCTGCATTGAACGGATCACCGTTGTGAAACTCAACGCCCTGGCGCAGAGTAACGGTCCACTGCTTCTTCGTGCTGTCGACTGCGGCGCTGAGGGCCAAGTTTGGCAACCAGGTCTTGCCGTCGGCGGATGCCAAGAACAGTGGGTCGTAGACGGCATTGGCAACGCAGAAGTTACTCGAGTCCATCTTGCCTTGAGCACCCGAGAAGTGGGTCTTGGAGGCTACTTCGGAACCAATTCCGACGCGGAGCGTTCCACCCTTTTGTCCACTGGTTGGGATTGAATCCACACCAACTTCGGTAACGGCGCCAGCGGCAGAAACCAATGAGTCGACAACTGTGCCGGCCATTGCGATTCCACCGGCAGCTGCTGCCGAGTGTGTGAGGAATGAACGACGGCTAAACGTGTTTTCCACGCTTCCCCCTTTTCCTCGGAGATCTCTTCTCAGAAATCTCCGTCTATGAGACGCCCCCCTTGGACGACCTCGTAATTGCGACACTACACAAACTTTTCGGCGGTTGCTATTCATGACTGGAAATTTCCGTGAGAACGTCTTCACAAGCGCACAGCGCAAAATGACCGAACTACTCCCGGCCAGCAGTTTGCGCTGATACTTGCGGTTTTTCAATGAATTTCTGGCAAGAAGCGCTGAAGTAGCGGCCTACCCCCCAAGGGACACTGCCCGGGGGCACTTTGTTGCACCTCAGTCCCGAGGGGATTCTCTCGGGTGACCCGCCCCGCCACCCAACGACATCGCCTCCTAGGAGGACTAGCGCACTGCTTCGACGACATCGTGTTGCGACGGCGTAAAGAAGCCGTTGCCAAAGAGGATTTCGATGACGTCGACATCGCCCCGCCACTCCATCGCCTCAATCTGTCGAACACTGCGACGACCGCTGCTCGCGCGAAACCACTCAAAAGCCGTTGCCGAAAGAGTGACATGGTGTCGTCCGCTACCGGTGACGAATTCTTGACCATCGAGCTGCAGGGTCACGTGCAGGTCATTGTCCTTCGCACCAAAGCGATTGAGCGTGAACTTTGAAAGGAGCGTGAGCGTGGCGGAGTCGAGTTGAACGGGCACACCCAAGGCGTGACAGATGTCTGCTTCATGGGTCACTTGGTCGAAAAGCGCTATCGCGAGCGGTTCGGAAAGCATCTCTCCAATCTCAAAGACCTGCCACTCTCGGATGAGACTGTGCGCGTCGATCGCGCGAAGTCGCTCGACCTGGGCCGACGTCCAAGCATCAAAGTCTTGAGGGAAGTTTCCGCTTGAGACGTCCTGTGCGACACCAACCAAGTGGGCGACGATGTCACGCACGCACCACTCGGGCGTGAGCGGCGCTCTTTGCTCCAGTTTCGACAGAGGCGTTTGAGCGACGAGGTCGCTCACCCGCTGCCGGCTTGCATCCCAGGCAGTTCCGTATTCGTTCATTTGCTTAAGTTAGAGGCGAGGCTATGCGACCTAACGTCTTCCATTAGAACCACGTGCAAGATCGATGCACTTCCAGCGCTAGGCGGCCCCATGACCAAAGAATCCAGCTTTGAGGAGCCCGCAACATTTCACGTCGAACTACACGGCATCGACTACATCAGCGAGCGGGAGCGGTGGGCCACTCCTCGATTAGTCGCCGGACTCTGGGGCGGGGTAAGTGTCAATATCCAGTACTTCGTCTACGGCGCTCTCTTAATGGGTTTCGGTTTCAGTTTTCCACTGACGGTGAGTTTGATTCTGCTGGGCAACCTTTCCTACTTGCTCCTCGCCGTCGCTTCCCTTCAGGGGCCCGACGCCGGCACCACCACCTTCACGATTGCGCGGGCACCATTCGGTGTTCGTGGCGCACGTCCTATGGCCTTCTTCAACTGGATGACCCAACTGGGCTTCGAGACCGTGGGCTTGATTTTGATCGTGGCCGGCGCGGTCACCCTTTCCGAACTCTTCGGACTTCACCCCACTTCACTTATGAAGATTGGTTACATCATCGGAGCGACCGCCATCATGGTGGTCCTGCCCTATTTCGGTCACGCCACGATGGTGCGAGTACTGCGCCAGCTCATCGTTCCTTTCATCTTGGTCTACGGAATGCTGTTGATCTTCACCGCGGGCCATTGGCACCTCGACTACACGCCGGCAATCAGGGGCTTTAACTGGCAGGTCTATTCGGCCGCGTTCGCCTTCTCCTTTACGTTGGCGGGACTGAGTTGGACTGAAAATGGCAACGACTACACCAGATACCTACCTCGCGCAACATCCAAGGCCTCGTTAATCCGGTGGATCTTCGCCGCTACCGCGTTGCCACAAATCACGACCATGCTGGTCGGCGCCACCGCCTATACGGCCTTCGGCTCATTTGCGATATGGAACAGCGTTAACCCATTCAACGCCTTCTTGCCAACCCAGCAGTCGATCGTGCCTCGCTGGTTCGTGGTGATTTTTCTCGTGGTCGCTCTTGTCCAGCTCTTTGCGATTAACTCTCTAGACCTCTACTCCTCAGGCGTCTCGCTCCAGGCGCTGGGGCTCCGACTTCAGCGATATCAGGCAGTCCTTGTAGATGGCGTTATTGCCGGACTCCTCACCGTGTGGGTCACGTTCGGATCGACGTTCTCCCTCTTTATGAAGGGCTTCGTCGGCGTGGTGATTCTGTGGATTGCTCCGTGGTTTGGCGTCTTTATTACCGACTGGCTGTTGCGGGGCCGTTCCTACGACCCGTTGGCGCTGCAAGACTCTACAAAGGGGTCGATCTACTACGGCAGAGCCGGCTTTAACTGGAATGGCGTCGCCGCATTCTTGGTGGGAGTGGTGCTGGCCACCATGGCCTACTCCAAAGCGCCACCCCCGATGAACTTTCCATTTCATTGGATGACACCAATCTCTAATCATTTCGGGTCCTTCTACGATTCCGCCCTCGGCGGATGGTGGGGTGGGGCCGACTTCTCTATCCCCCTCGGCATCGGTGGGTCGGCCCTGACCTATTGGCTCCTGGAACTTCGTACCCGAACGATTGCGAAGCAAATGAGCGGCGGCGCCGTCACGGCGAACGAGCCACCCACCTATTCGTAAGAGGTTGCCACTAAGGACGGCGCACTCCCTCGCGAAGAACCAAAACGCATCGCCACTACGGCATACTTATTCCATGAGCCCTGAGAACCGTCCACCACTGAGTCGTGAACTCGCCAGGCAGATGTTGCGCACTGCCTACCAGGAGGCCGCCAACGGCCTCGGTGAAGGCGGCATTCCGATTGGTGCGGCACTCTTTCATCGCGATGGCACGTTGTTGGGCGCCGGACACAACCGACGGATCCAAGAAGACGACGCCTCCGTTCACGCCGAGACTGACGCCTTCCGCAAGGCCGGCCGCCGTCGGGACTATCCCGACTGCGTCATGGTCACCACGTTGTCACCTTGTTGGTACTGCTCGGGTCTTGTCTACCAGTTCAATATTGGCGCCGTAGTAATCGGCGAAGCCGAGAACTTCTACGGAGGTCACGACTGGCTGATTGAAAAGGGCGTTGAGGTCATCGTCCTAGACGATCCCGAGTGCACCGAGATTCTTAAGACGTTTATTCACGAGCACCCCGAAATCTGGCACGAGGACATTGGCCTCTAGGGATTAACGAGCGGGTGGTCCGAAGAGTCGATCCCCGGCGTCGCCGAGTCCCGGCGTGATGTATCCCACGTCGTTCAAAATGGGGTCGAGGGCTGCGGCGGCAATTCGAACATCGGGATGCGCGTCACTGACCACGTCAACGCCAGGTTGCGAAGCGATCAGGACGAGGGCCGTTATGTCGGCAGCGCCGCGGTTCTTCAAGAGTTCGATGGCGGCAATGAGCGAACCACCAGTGGCCAGCATGGGATCACAGATCACCACACTCACCCCATCGAGACGGTCCGGCAGACCATCAAGATAGAGATCCGGTTGCAACGTCTCTTCATTTCGACGCAGCCCCATCAGACAGACGCGGTGTCGAGGGAGCACGGCCTGCACGGCCGGACTCATGCCAAGTCCGGCGCGCAGAATCGGCACGATGAGATATTCACGCTCCACTCGCACCGCGGGGGCATTCTTCATCACCGGCGTATCAACAGTTGTCTGAACAACGGGAACGGTGCGAAAGGCCTCGTAGGCAAGGTACCGGGTGATCTCGCCCGCTAGTCGGAGAAAGTCCGCGTTAGGAGTTCGTTCGTCACGAAGCTGGCGAATGGCGTCCGCGATAAGTGGGTGGTCGACAACGTGCAATTGAGTCACGGTGAAACGATACGCCGGCGCGACGACCTGTTCTCAAATAGCCGTAAGATTTTCCGGCATGACCACCGACCCCCACCCCAGTTCGACTGAAATTGCCTACGCCTCAGTCGGCGAACTGCTAGACCGGCTCGAGGAGGGCAGTCTCACCTCGGAGCAACTCGTGGCAACGCTCTTGGCACGTATTGAAGCGATGGATACACCCACGAGCCCCATCGCCTTGCGGGCAATCGCCGCCATCGCCCAGGATGCGTTGGCAGTAGCCGTCGAGCGTGATCTCGAACGAGGTCGAGGGACGATACGCGGACCGTTACACGGCATCCCCGTCATCATTAAGGACAACATCGAAGCACTCGGACTTCCCGGCGCCGCCGGCAGTACTGCGCTGCGAGACCGAGCGTCACGTGACGCCCCCCTCGTTCAGCGCCTCCGGGAGGCTGGCGCCATTGTTATGGCCTCCGCCAATCTCTCCGAGTGGGCCAACATGCGTTCTCCCCATTCCACTTCCGGGTGGTCGGCGACGGGAGGTCTCGTGGGAAACCCGTGGCGACTCGATCGGAGTGCGGGTGGCTCATCGAGTGGATCAGGCGCGGCCGTGGCCGCGGGGTTTACCCCACTAGCCATTGGCACTGAAACTGATGGTTCAATCATCTGTCCGGCCTCCCTCAACGGTGTCGTGGGCCTTAAGCCCACCGTGGGGGTCGTGTCGGCCGACTACGTCGTCCCGATTAGCGCGAGCCAGGACACCCCCGGGCCCATGGCGCGCACCGTCACCGACGTAGCCCGCTTGTTCTCCGTCTTAAGTGGACAGCCACTTCAGCACCATCAAGACAAGGAGATCCGTTTTGTCGCTGCTTCGAACTGGCGCACGGGTCACGTCGCGACCGATGAGGCCTTTGAGATGCTTCTCCTCTATATGCGATCGGCGGGCGAACTGATCATCGATCGCGAAGTAGCCAGCCCCGGGGACCAAGAGGGCGCCGACGAATTGACCGTTCTCGTCGCCGAGTTGGGCGAAGACCTCTCGTCGTACCTCGCGGCCCGGCCCGGAGCTGGGGTGAAATCGCTCGATGATGTCATCGCCTATGAGGATGCCAACGCCGCGATTGAACAACCCCACTTCGGTCACGAATTTTTCACCATGGCCGCTGCGGCCGGCGGGAGGACTACCAGCGAATATCAAGCAGCGCGGGCTCGCAATCTGATGTGGGCTATCGATACCTGCCTGACTCCTGCGCTGATCGACGCCGAAGTACTCCTCGCCCCGGCCTACGGGCCGGCTTGGAAGAGTGACCTCACGATTAGCGGTCACGCAACAGCAATGTCCAGTGGCTCAACCATGCCGGCCGCCGTGGCCGGATGGCCCATTGCCTCAGTACCGATTGGCTTAGTGGATGGCCTGCCCGTAGGGGTCACCATCCTTGGACGACCTCATGATGAGTGGACCATCTTGGCGGCCGCACGACGCATCGAGGCTGTGGTGAGCGCCACCACACAACTCCCTCGGCCTTCATTTCATCCACCGCAACGGGGCTAGCCAAAAGTAGCTATCTCTGTTCACCACTACGATGAACAGATGAATAACGCTCGCCTGGAACCTATGTTTCATGCGAGTGCACCGAGTCCGACATTCGAACATATCGGCGAGTCGCAGCGCTTCCCAGGGCCCCGGGCCGAAATCTCCCGAGATCGCAATTTGGTGTGGTGGCGTCGCATCATGCCCGTCCTTAAAAGCCACCGAGTGACGTTCATTGGGGCCATTACCTTCAGCTTCGTCAGCCTCATCTTCCAAACACTGGTTCCGAAACTCTTGATGAGCGCCATCGACCGATTGACCCCCGGACACCACCAACCAATTGACGGAATTGTGGTCGCCGTCCTCGTCATCGGACTCCTAGCCGGAGTGGCGGGCTACCTCTCTCGACGATTCCTCTTCACCACGGCCTACAACGTCGAATCAGACCTGCGCAATCTGATGTACGAACATCTGACCTGGCTCTCCTTCGGCTTTTATGACCGCGTGCAGAGTGGGCAACTCATCAGTCGGGCCAATAGTGATATCCGTTCCGTCCAGATGTACTTCACGTTCGCGCCCCAGATCATTGTGCAGTGCGGTATCGGCGTGATTGCCTTCGGGTTCATGCTCTCCATCAATGTGACGTTGGCCCTCATTGCCATGATCACGATGCCGATCATGTACGTCGTCGGTATCAAAATGCGCCAAGTGATGTTCCCCATCTCCTGGATCATCCAGGCGCGACTAGCCGACGTCGCCGCCATCGTCGACGAGAACATCAATGGTGTTCGAGTGGTGAAGTCCTTCGCTCAAGAGGCCGGTGAAATTAATCGCCTCGCCGACGCCTCGGAAAAAGTTGCGTGGGCCTATACCAAGGATGCCGATATTCGCGGTCAGTGGGCTCCGTGGGTCCAGAATCTTCCTCAGTTGGGACTCGCCCTCGTCTTGTTCTTCGGTGGCTGGATGGTCACCGTGGGCCATGCCCCCATTGGCGCCATCGTTGCCTTCAACGCCTACCTCTTGATGCTGCAAGCGCCTTTCATGATGTTGGGCCAACTCGTCATGATGGGTCAGCGGGCTCGGGCCAGTGCCGAACGAATTTTCGAGATTCTCGACGAACAGCCCGACATAACCGAGCGACCGGGTTCCGTTGACCTCGTGGACGCCCGCGGTGAAATTGCCTTTAATCACGTTCGATTCGGGTACGCCGAAGGCGCCGACATCCTCCACGACTTCCACGCGAACATCAAGGCCGGCGAGTCCGTTGCGCTCGTTGGGCGCACTGGTTCCGGTAAGTCGACCGTGGCACGCCTCGTAGCTCGTTTTTACGATGTCCGTGACGGCTCCATTCTCATTGACGGTCACGATGTTCGTGATGTGACGTTGCCCAGCCTGCGCGCCAACGTGGGTCTCGTCCTGGACGAACCCTTTCTCTTTTCCGTTTCGATTCGCGAAAACATTTCGTACGGTCGCGCCGATGCCAATCTTGATGAGATCATTAGTGCCGCCAAAGCTGCCAATGCCCATGAGTTCATTGAGCAACTCCCCGAGGGGTACGACACCGTGGTCGGCGAGCGCGGTTACACCCTGTCGGGTGGTCAGCGCCAGCGAATCGCCATCGCCCGAACGTTGCTCGTCAATCCACCCATCTTGATTCTCGACGACGCCACGAGTGCCATTGACGTGCACGTAGAGGCCGAAATCCACGATGCTCTCGAATCACTCCTGGAACATCGCACGACGCTGGTAATCGCCCACCGGATTTCAACGATCGCACTGGCCGATCGGGTCATCCTGCTTGAAGAGGGCCGAGTCGTCGCCGAAGGCACCCACGAGGAGCTCCTCGCCTCCGTACCGCTGTACGCCGAAGTGCTGGCCCAGACAACTGCGGAGAGCCTCTAATGGCGTGGGGTGGCGGATGGGGTGGCGGCCCTGGAATGGGAGGCCAACATCCCGGAGCCACTGGCAGCACGGGCCTACCTTTCGGCGGCATCCCCCAAGAACTCATGGACGGCGTGAAGAAAATCGTCGCCGATGAGCCAACTCACCGCCCGGCCAATCTCGCCTTCCAACAACTGCCCAACGAAGCTGAGTCCCGTCGCCTCACCCTCGGACGTATGGTCCGCTCACATACCGGACTCTTCACTTTTGCAACAGTGCTCGTCGTGCTGATCTCGGTCGCCTCTCAGGCCGGTCCGGCCCTTGTGGGATATGCCATTGACCACGGTATGCAGCCCGGTCATCACTCCATGAGCGTGATCACCACCTGTTCCTTGGCCTACCTCGGCGCCGCATTGATTTCCTCACTCTTTCAACGCTGGCAGGCCTCGGTTTCGGGTCGCTTGGCCTCTCGCGTGATGTACGACTTGCGCATCAAGGTTTTTACTCATTTTCAACGCCTCAGTCTGGACTTCTTTACAGAAGAGAAGGCCGGCGTCCTGATGAGTCGCATGACGAGTGACATCGAAAACCTTCAGCAGCTCCTTCAGGACGGTCTCGCCCAGTTTGCGATGCAGGGTCTGACCATGATCATCATCACCATCGCCCTGTTCTCCACCAACGTCGAGTTGGCCACCTGGACCATCCTGCTGGTAATTCCGGCTCTCGTAATTCTCACAATTTGGTTTCACACCAGCAGTGAGAGGGGATACCTTCGCGCCCGTGACGCGATCGCCAATGTGTTGGCCGATCTTTCAGAATCGCTCTACGGAATTCGCGTCGTAACGGCCAACAATCGTCAACGCCACAACATCATTCATCACCGCAACGTTGTCGGCGAGTACCGCAACGCCAACATGTTCACCGGGCAGATCATGAGTGTCTACGGCCCGGTGACCATCATGGTGGGCATTTTGAGCCAAGCGCTTCTACTGGGTATCGGTGGTCATATGGTGCTTCGGGGCGAGCTCTCGCTCGGTGGCCTCACCCTCTTCATCTTGTACTTGAACCGTTTCTTCCAGCCCATCCAACTTCTCGTCCAGCAGTACAACCTCTTGCAGCAGGGCCGTTCCTCAATCATTCGTCTACGCGAGCTGCTTGAGACCGCCCCTTCCGTTAACGAAGTGCCGAACGCCGTAACGTTGCCACCCATCACGGGCCGTCTCACCTTTGAGGACGTTTCCTTTGGCTACCTGCCGGAACGTCCGGTACTAGAGCACGTCAACCTCGAGATTGCCCCCGGCGAAAGTGTCGCATTCGTAGGACCGACCGGCGCGGGTAAGTCGACCCTGGCCAAGCTCGCAACCCGCTTCTACGACCCCACCGGCGGACGGGTTCTCGTTGACGGTGTTGATCTCACGACGGTCACCATGCACTCACTGCGAAGCCAACTAGGCGTTGTCCCCCAGGAGCCATTCCTCTTCTCCGGCACCATTCGCGTCAACCTCCGTTTCGGTCGACCCGAAGCGACTGACGCAGATATCGACGAGGCGGTCGATGTGGTGGGCCTGCGCGACTTGATTGATCGTCTCCCCAATGGGCTGGACACCGTGGTTCACGAACGGGGTCAGACCCTCTCGGCCGGAGAGCGGCAACTTCTCGCGCTCGCCCGCGCCTTCCTCGCACGACCCCGCGTCCTGGTTCTCGACGAAGCGACGTCATCACTCGACCTTCGCAGTGAGACCATTATCGAACGGGCACTCGACCGGATGCTCGAAGGCCGTACGGCAATCTTGATTGCCCACCGTCTCACGACGGCCCAACGGGCCGATCGCATTGTCGTCGTCGACCGGGGTGGCATCGTTGAAGTTGGCAGTCACGAGGAACTCGTTCGGGCCCAGGGCGTTTATGCCGGCATGTACGAGGCGTGGATTGCGTCCGGTGGACGCGACACTTCGCTCTAGGCCAAATCGGCCACGGCCACAATCTCAGCGGCCACAACATCCCACAGTGGTTCGGGCAGGCTGTGACCCATTCCCGGGTACACCACGTGTTTGGCGTGGGCGATAACCGCAGCGGTCGCCTCGCCACCCGAAGGAGTCACCAAGGGATCCTCATCGCCGTGCAGGACCACGACGGGCACGGTGAGCTTGCTCAGGGCCGGTCGGCGATCCGGGGATGCGACAACGGCGCATAGATGACGGAGCACGCCGATGGGATTACGTCCCCGGTTCATCGCGGTGATGGCCTGCTCGCGCACCCACGTTTCATCTAAGGGGTGCGCCGATCCATTAGTCAGCTTCCAGTTCTCGATCTCTTCCATCAGGAACGTCTCGAGATCTTGGCTGCGGGGCCGAGTCAGCATGGCGAGACATTCGGGAGTCGACGTGCCGA
>Ga0114975_10001130_pt1 | contig 19365 bp, 18 predicted proteins | sample S_130626_EF_Meta_FD_87031 | JGI IMG/M metagenome (GOLD analysis project Ga0114975, IMG submission 87031) | Freshwater microbial communities from Lake Simoncouche, Canada to study carbon cycling - S_130626_EF_MetaG | ecosystem: Environmental > Aquatic > Freshwater > Lake | place: Lake...
ATTATAGCGAACCACATCGTCTTTGACGTAAGCCACTCCAAGAGCCCATGCTCCTTTCCAGTTAAATTTGATTTTACCTAAATTAATTGATGTGATTGCCATAGTTTATTCCGTTTTAATATTTAACTAAATGTAACGATCAAGTTACCGTTTGCATCCATTGAGTATGCATACTCGTTTGTGCCAATGTCGACATCTTCATAGATGTCAGCACCTGTTGAATCTTGAAAAAACACTGCGGAATCTTCAGTTGTGGAGTAGATCAGATTGCTGTTTGCATCTATTGAGAATCCGTGAAACTTTTTTGTTGGGCCTGACAATGTTCCGTCAACTGCGATATTTACTCCAAGTCCTGCTTTGACACCGCCCAACACGCTGGCAGTTGCTACGGGAATTGCTGCTGTGATACTGATGTTGGCAGTGCCGTCAAATGCCACACCATTGATGGTACGTGCAGTGGCCAGTTTGGTAGCAGTGGCTGCGTTGCCTGCCAAGATGTATGTGCTGATGTCAGCCAGTGTGGTTCTATAACTGGTGGGGCCTGGACCCACCACTGGCACTATGTATGTGCCAGTAACAGTTGCTTGTAACGGTAATTGTGAAAATTTAACGCTCATTCAAACTCCTTAACCTGTCACAAAATAATAACCAGTGCCGCCTGCTGTGAAATCCATTAGTTCTTTGTCAAGGCGCTCAAAATCTTCCTTGGCACTGGATTTCAAATCGCCGCCATTCATCTGTATTGAACTGCCTGGGCCAGCAATGCTGGCAAATTTGCTGCGAGCTTCACCCAGCATGGTTTTACACACTGCCAACGAGTAATCTCTCAACCACTGCTTGGCATACATGTCTTGCAACAGCACCCAATCAGGACGGAAATTATAACTTTGTATTAGAATCTGTTCGCCTTGTGCAAACGGACGCTGCAAAATGTTTAAAATGTGTGTGGTTGGCTTCCATGAAAATTCAATGTAGCTGCCAAACATACGACCCACTAGTTTTTGATATCCAGCAAACATTTCATAAGTTGCTAGACCGCCCATCATACTGCCACTCATCAAGTAGGTGTTGGTGTAGGCTAGGTTAAACGGTTCAAACAGCGTACCACCTGCACCCATGCCAGTTCTCGAGCCAATAGCTCTGCGAAACACTTGTCTAACTGTGATAACTTCGTCTGGTAATCTGTATTCATTTTGATCCTGTAGCAGTTCCAAAAACAAGTAACTTTCTTCCACGGCATTTGAGCTTTTTTGACGATAACGATTCAGCGCACGGTCCAATGCAGTTTCGTAATGAACTGGATCCAGTTCCACTTCAATCATGCCGTCGCCCAGCATGTTTTTGACGTAGTCAAACACCTTGTTTCGTTCTACAGTAGCGTTACTTTGCGTGGTTGCTGGCAATTCATCCATATCAGTTGTCCTATTACATATTTAGCTTACGATAAATATTACTATGCCAAGACTAAGTTTATATAAACCGGAAAAGGGACTTGATTACAAGTTCATTGATCGCCAGTGCTCTGAGATGTTTCAAGCGGGCGGCACAGACGTGTATTTGCACAAGTATCTAGGTGCCAACACTGATGCTGCAAATGCCACTGCGGATCAGCCTCGCTATGCAACAACATCGGTTGCAAACATACAAGATTTGTTGTTTTTAGAAAATCGTGACAGAATTTACGACACTGAAATCTACAGAATACGCGGTCTTTACAATGTGCAAAACGTGGATTTCAATCTAAGTCAATTTGGCCTGTTTATCGACAACGACACCCTATACATGACAGTACACATCAACGATTTTATCCGATACATTGGTCGCAAACCCATCAGCGGAGATGTGCTGGAACTGCCGCACCTGCGTGACGACTTTGCTTTGAACGAATTTGATTTTGCTTTGCCCAGATATTATGTGATTGAAGACGTGGGCCGTGCCAGTGAAGGGTTTTCAGTAACTTGGTTTCCGCACTTGTACAGATTGAAACTGAAGAAAGTCACCGACAGTCAGCAATTTGCACAAATCTTTGACCAGAATGTCAAAGATGCCAATGGAGATGCTGTGGCCAACACCACTCTACGTGACCTATTGAGCACTCACAATCAAGAATTGGCCATCAGTGATGCTGTGGTACAACAGGCTGAAATTGATGTGCCCAAGAGCGGATTTGAAACTAGACAATACTACACAATTTCTGCGGATCCTGATTCAGGCAAAACAGTATTAAACACAGCAGACACAGCTGCACTGTTGGCCAGCAATGCCAGCAACACCGTGTCTGCCAGTGTGGGCGCAACTGGTGTGCCGCAACGCAGTGGATACACTGGTTATTTGTTGGGTGATGGATTCCCAGTCAACGGTCACGATTTTGGATTTGGTATTCAATTTCCGTCTGCGCCAGTGGCTGATGATTTCTTCTTGCGTGTGGACACACTGCCCAATAGACTGTACAGATTTGACGGCAAACAAAACTCATGGATCGCAGTGGAAGATGCAGTACGCATGAACATGACCAACACCAATACTAGAAATACCTTGAAAACTGGATTTATCAACAATCATGGTTGGACATACAACGAAGCAGTGATCAGTGATTTTGTCACACTGGCAGTGGATGCTGTGAGAATCAGAACCATTATCGATCCTGGTGTGGTTGGATTATATCTAGTGCTGAAGCTGGAAACCACTCAGATAGAATATGTAGTGGCAGACTATCCAGGATTCATTACCACATACAATTACATCAGCCCAACGGGTATTTCCAGCACCAAGACGCAGATCAATTTACCCATAATTGACACAGTGCAACAAAAGATACCTTATGCGGGTCAGTGGACTGTGACTTTTTACAATTATAGAGAATCACAACGTCAAAGTATCAGCAAGGCATTGAAACCAAAGGCAGATTTGTAATGGAACATTTTTATGACGGGCAAATAAGACGATACATCACGCAGACCATACGTGCGCTCAGCAACTTTGTGGTCAAATACGGCGATGGAACACTGGTGCGTATTCCAGTAATGTACGGAGATGCTGATCGTCAAGTGGCCAGTATCATTCGCAACAACAGCGAAAACAAAGTCAACAGTGTGCCAAGGATCAGTGTGTATGTGACTGGCTTGGCCATGGATCGAGACAGACTCAGTGACCAAACATTTGTGGGCACTGTGAACATTCGTGAACGTGACATAGATCCGGACACCAACCGATACACCACAGGTCAAGGTAGAAATTACACCATTGAAAGACTCATGCCCACGCCATTCAAGCTGACCATGAAGTGCGATATATGGAGTGCCAACACTGACCAAAAGTTGCAAATACTGGAACAGATTTTGGTGTTGTTCAATCCCAGTTTGGAGTTGCAAACCACAGACAACTATGTGGATTGGACCAGTTTGACTGTGCTGAATTTGAATGACATCAATTGGGACAGCCGTACTGTACCAGTGGGTAACGACACGCCCATTGACATTGCCACACTTACCTTGGACACTCCCATCTGGATCAATCCGCCAGTCAAGGTCAAACATCTTGGTGTTATCACCAAGATTGTTACCAGCATGTACAGCAATGCAACTACCAGTGGAACTTACATCGAAGGCCTGGGACAAGACCCTATGGCTGCTACCACAACCATGGAAGACTTGCTGGGTCTGGTTATTGGATCTTCAGAAAACTACAGATTAGAAGTTTACAATGGCCAAGCCACACTGATAGGCGCACACGACAGTGTGATAGACAACGGCAACACTCTTGAAATGCCCTTGAGATTTGGCACTGCTGTGAACTGGGAAGAACTGTTCAACAAAACTCCTGGCAAATACAAAGCAGGTTCCAGTCAGTTGTATTTGACTCAGCCCAACGGCAGTTTGATCGTGGGCACTTTTGCAATCAACAGCTTGGAAACCACCATATTACAAGTAAACTGGAATCCTGACACACTCACTGTGAACACTGGCATTGACAGCCTGGGCAATTTGGACAACGAAGCTGGTTACAATTTGCAAACATGCAACAGACCCAGCAGTCCTGGCACATTTGATGCCATTATAGATCCTCAACAATATGATCCCAAACGACCCAACAAAGAAGCTGTGGATCAACCAGTGGCTGTGGGCATAAGATACCTCATCATTGAAGATGTTGGCAGTGCATCAAATGCCGCTGGCAAAGGTCCCCGTGCATGGCAGAGCACCACTGGTGTAGACTTTGTGGCACAGGCCAACGACATCATTGAGTGGTCTGGCACACAGTGGCGTGTGATTTTTGACTCTAGTCAGAATACCGACACCATGGTGTGGCAGACGAATATATATACTGGAATACAATACTTGTGGAACGGTGTTTCATGGGTTAAAAGTTTCGAAGGTGTATATGGAGCTGCCGATTGGAAAATAGTGTTGTAAAAGAATCTATAGTTTGTAGTGGTGCTTTGTTCTATGCCAAAAGCACACGACGATTTTTACTGTTGCAAAAAGCACATGGCAAGCACGAAGGCACTTGGGGACTAGTGGGCGGCACCAACATCACTGGCGAAACGCCATGGCAGGGATTGCAACGTGAAATCTCCGAAGAAATTGGTGCTGTGCCCACCATATTAAAAACAATTCCCTTGGAAACTTTTGTAAGCAACGACCGTGTGTTTAACTTTCACACTTACTTGTGTGTGCTTGATGCGGAGTTTGTGCCCCTATTGAGTGATGAACATCAAGGGTGGGCATGGGCAACTATTGATCGTGCTCCTAAACCTTTGCATCAAGGCCTACGCAACAGCTTTGGTTCAAAAATTATTCGCACCAAACTGCAAACTGTGTTTGATCTAGTTGATTTGATTTAGATATTACTGTCAGTTGATTCTGAAATTGTATTTTCTTCAGCTGCTGATTCAGTTGCTGATTGATCAAATATTTCTACATTTTCTGGGTAAACAGGAAAATCTGTTTGTATAGGATTCTTTAAAGGTTCCACAATTACTTTGCCGTCATCATCCGTCCACTCAGTGTCATACATGTGTTTGTCTTTGCGCTCACCAATAACCATCCAACTGATTGTTGCAGTAGATGCAGTATCTTGGCATTCTATTTTTAAAATATTACCAGTAACCTTTCCTTTCACTGCTGACCACTCAGTTTCATTGCTGGTAAAACATTGAACAGTTCTACACAGTGCTTCAAATGTTCCTTCAGTCATGTCTGACTCAGTATCTATGTTGATTTCTGCTTTGCCGGCAACTAAATCAACCACCCCTCGGTAGATAAGATCAGCTTTTGGTCCTTCGATGAAACTGTGTACTAAATGACGGGTGTCTGTTAATTCTGGTAAGGGATGATCAATTTTAAAACTTCCCGATCCCTTACCCAACGAGCTGAAATATGCATTTTCTGCTCTCAAACCGTTGGCTTGAGAAGTAAAGCTGAATCTTCTTTGATACCCGTCTGGAACACTTGAGCGGTCAGCGCCTGCACTTGCAAAATTGATTGCGCCTCCCCCTTGTGTTTTGATAACAGTAACAGTGTAATCCATTGGAAAACTGGCTGTATATCCAAGGCCCCAGTCAATGCTGACAATAACCTCGCCGCTGCTGTTCACATCAAGGTTGACGTTGACGTTAGTATAACTTGATGAGCTTAACTGAGTGATAGTGCCTTGATAGTTGTGGCTACCCGAGAACGCATATTGTGAAGTGGTTACATAGTTTCCGCGAGTTGCACAAATACTAAAAAAACCAGAACAGCCAAGCCTGCTGGAGCTAAGTCTAAATAATTCTTTATATCCAACGCTACTAATTGTTGTCTCGCCAGATCTTGACGTTGACTCATATTCAGCACCTTGTGCAAATCTATTAGCTGCCACTGTTAGACCGTTTGAATCAAATCTAGCCACTGTGGTTCTTGCATTGACATCTATACTATCCGCGGTGCCGTATTGGATATTTACTCCCTGATATCCTGCAAGGAACAATCTATCGCTAATGCTAGTGTTTGCACCGTCATAGTTACGGAACACCACATATCCGCCTATGTTGTTGTCTTGAAATGCCAGTCCAGCATTGGTTGCATTATCTGCGGAGCTTCTAAATGTCAGATAGTTAAAACTGCTGCTGTCTATGAGTGCGCTTGTACCTGATGGCACACTACCTATGCCACTAACACTTGAGTTTACCACATGTAATCTTGCCGCTGGAGAAACGTTGGTGCCGATTCCCACATTTCCGTTGCCCAATATTTTTAATAAACTGGTCCATGTTTGACCAGCATCATTGGTATACCAGCCAAAATCTGTGATTAAATTTCCGCCAGCATTGTCGCCAGCAATTCGTATGCCGGCTGTGGTAGTGTCCATACCAATGCCAGTAAAAAAATTACCAGTACCGTAAGTACGTATTAGACCTTTGTAGTTGGGTCGAGTGGCTCCAAAATCTAAAGTATATGCTGGACTTGTAAATCCAGTTAACCCTATGTTGCCGTCTTTATTAACTAGTAGTTGTATTTGGCCACCACGGGCACCTATAACAAAGTTTCTTATTTCACCACTGGCTGATTCAGTTACTCTGCCACGTTCAATAAAAATACCGTTAGCAGAGTCGCCCGATGTGTTATTTTGATTATTGTATATTACTGTCTGGGTATACGTTCCAGTGTTACCATTGCTTTGTAAAGAAAACGGTGCATTTGATGTACTAGTTATCGAGCCCGTTGCTGAAATAGTACCTGCACTTAGGCTAGTTATAGTTCCTAGACTAGTGACATTTGCCTGTGCAGCTGTTTGTAAAGTACCAGTCAACCCAGTGGCCACTACTGAATTGGCATTAACGGTGCCACCAGACCAAATGTTACCACTTGCACCAATGCCGCCTGTAACTACCAATGTGCCTGTTGATGTACTGGAACTTGCTGTGTTGGCTGTAAAGGTTACCGCTGCATTTGCCGCTAGTGTGGTAAATGCTCCGCTGCTTCTGTTGTTAACACCAATGGCCACACGGTCCATGGCTCCAATAGAACCAGGATACAATGTCAAACTGCTGGGCTGAATATTAACAGTTGCACTTGCACCAGTAATGGTAACGTCACTGCTGAATGATCCTGTGGTTGCTATTAACGGGCTTCCGTCTTCGCTTATTACAACATAATTTGTACCGTCACTGGTTACTGATAACACGTTGCCAGTAAAAATACTGTTAGTACCAGTACCACTTGCACCTGTACCACTAAAAACGCCGCTGGGTGTTGATAAAGTAACTGTGCCACTGGTGGCATTGTAAAATGTTTGATTACTTCCTGGAAATAATCCTGGATTTGGCAGTGTCACTGTGTAAGGAGCAGCACCTGACAAGTTCGTAAAGGCGCCTTGAAACGGGCTAGCAATTGTAGCTGTGCCATTGATTGTTGTACTGCCGGATGATGAGTTATAACGTGCCATATTTTATTTAACTTATTCCGTAGGAGTTATTTGTTCAAGCGATCCGTCCCATGGGTCTGGAGTTTCACTGTTGGACCATGCTCTAACAGCGTCAATGAATGTGGTCATTTTGGCCTGCTCTTGCTCAGTACCGGTTCTAATAATATTCAGCTGTTTGTATTCTGGGTAATACTTTCTAATGTATTCTCCAGCAATGTATCTTATGTCGTCAATTTCCCATTCAACTGCACAGTCGTCTTGACCCACTAGCTCATACTCGTCTGTTTCTTCATTTTTTTGATAGATATTTCTTCGAAGGTCAAACTGTTCTTTTGTTTTAAAGTCAGAGTGTTGATAAGGAACATGGATTCCAATTGCACCGCTAGGATAAACTATTTTCATATGTGTGATTCCTTGTTAAACATCCAAATTACCGTATTGAGATCCTGGACCAGGCAACACATGAAATATAATTCGAAATCCCACAATTCTTAACTCAGCTGTGGCCTGTGTAGTTTGTCTACCAAGATTAATAATACGCATCGAAGTGGCATTGATACTGCTGATATATTGACTTACTGGTTGCTGATTTGCAATACAGGTCCAACCTCGATACAGACCGTTTCCATAGTTATCAGCTGATATGCGAATTTTTCTACTGCCGTTAAAATATTCTCTTGGGCTAGCTGGATTTGGTGTGCCGCCTGGATGATAATAGTAACTGCCGCCACCGTAGTCTCCGTTGGCGTTGGTCAACATTGAAAAATATGTTTCGGCAACTCCTGCTCCAGGATGTGGATTTTGCCCCACATGGAAAGACATCCATAAACTGAATCTTGCGCCCATGTTAGTACCGTCTTGTCGATAATAAAACGGTCTTGCGGCGTCAACCCAGCTACCAGTACTGCCTGGATGATTCATATCATTTCCGGGGCCGCCATGACCCGATAATGTGGCATACCACGACGTCATGCCCGCTGCAAACGGCAATGTCAAATCTGCATAGCATCCTGCTGGTGAGTAATCTGCATCGACACTGTAACTAAAATTATCAGCCGTTGACACATTACTAAATCTAGGATTCATTACCACTTGATTTTGACTAGTGATTGGAGCGCCATTATAATACGGCTCAATTTGAAAGCTGTAAGGATAATGTCCCTTACTGTTGCTGTTATAAATCCCCATTATTCAATTTCCTTTAGTGCAAAGGCATATTTTTTGCCTGTTTTATTGTTTATAATATAAAGATTTTCTGCACCTTCTTGTATGGTCCAGTTACCAGTAGTACCATCTACGTCATTACCGTTGACTTTGGTCTCATTGCACAAGTGCAAGTCGTTTGTGTATAAGTTCGCCCAGGCCAATGATGCACTACCTAAGTTTTGTGCATCGTTTGACAGTGGTAACCAATGTCCTCCGCTGTCCAACGATACTTTGGCTGATCCAGCTACTCCTAGATACAATGGTACGTTTTGTTGAGCAATGATTTGTGCATATTGTCCGCTGGACCAATCTAGTTGAATTCTATTGTCAGCGGCACTGCTACCGTCGCTGTTGCCCAACATCATGCCGTTGAATCGAGCACGTTTGGCCACATTGAATGTGTAACCTGCTGAAAAATCTGTAGTGTTGATACCAACGTTGCCGTTGGCTTGAACAACCATTCGAGTCTGTACACCTAAACTATTATCATACCCTTTAAGAGTCATGATATTAGCAGTGCCAACGTCATTTACATACACTTGTAAACCAGTAGCAGCAGAACCTTGATAAACATCCAACTTTGCACCAGCTGATGTTGTGCCAATACCCACATTGCCACCGCTGGTTGCTAGATGAATATCGCCGCCGTAGTTGCTGCCTGATCCAGCTGAAAGTGTTCCGGTAAACTGAACTTGGCCGGCGCCGCTTGGGGTTGAGCCTACTACAGTTGATTGATGCACTACTTCAATACTCATCTGTTGATAGTTAGGCATATCAACCAGTATTGGCATATACTTAATAGTACCGCTGACAGTTACTTCAGTGCCAAAATAGCATCGTAGTTGACTTGGCCCGCTTGCTTCTACGCAATTAATTGTGCTGGTGCCGCCTGAATAATTTATAAACCAGCGAGTCCTGCCGCCTGTGTAATAATTATTATTAACTGTAACTTCATATGTTATCTGGGTTGACCAGTTGACCGTATCTCTACTAACTCGCATTAGTTCGTAAGTTCTATTTACATTACCTTGTTGGCCAACGGATACAGAATATCTTTGTATGCCTGCGCCGTTAGTTAATGCACCGTTAACTGTTAATGCCGTCAAATTTCCAAGGCTAGTAATATTAGTTTGAGCAGCTGTTTGTATTGTACCAGTCAAGTTGGTTGCTGATACTGATGTTGCAGTAACTTGCCCACTGACTCCTACGCCGCCAGTAACTACCAGTGTTCCACTGCCAGTTGTTGTACTGGCTGTGTTGGCAGTAAACGCCACTGCGGCATTGGCAGCTAAACTGGTAAATGCGCCACTGCCCCTAGTAGTAGCACCAATATTCATGTTGTTGATATTGCTGGTTGACGATGGTGTTATAGTTACAGTTTGAGTAGTCAGTGCCACTGTGGCGCCTGCGCCATTCATTGTGACATCACCTGTGAATGAGCCAGTGGTTGCTACCAGTGCGGATCCGTCTTCTGAAATCACCACATAGTTGGTGCCATCACTGGTCACTGATAGCACGTTGCCTGCAAAACAGGCCACTGTGCCGGCATTTGATCCGCCAGTACCAGTTAATATGCCACTGGGTGTTGATAAAGTAACTGTTCCGCCTGTGGCATTGTAAAATGTTTGATTTGATCCTGGAAACAATACTGGACTGGGCAGGGTGACAGTGTAAGGTGCTGTGCCAGCTAGATTTGTAAACGCACCCTGGTTGGGACTACTGATAGTGTGCGTACCAGAAATAGTGGTTGATGCTAATGATGAGTTATAACGTGCCATAGTACAGTATTTACCATTTATCTTTGGGACAACTTGCAACAGCTAACCACCATTTGGCGGGCATCACACAATGGCATACATCGCAGGTGTTAATACTGGTTAGATTATCGCAAGTTGTGCATATTTCTTTGCGCTGTTCTTTGAGTTCTTTGGTGCCTAAAAACTCAGATGGGATCTTGTATTCTCGGACATCATCTATCCACATGTTAGGGCTCTACACTGTCAAGTCCAAACGGATCGTTATTGGAACTGTCGTTGCTCCAGTCACGGCAAGCATCAATAAATGTGTCCATTGTTGCTTTTTCCGCTTCAGTGCCTCTGCGCAACACATCCAACTGACGCCAATCTGGATAATATTTAAAAATTTGTCGTTGTGCCAAGGCTCTGCGATCGTCGTCATCCAACTCATAGACAAAAATATGCCCGTCATCCACTCTAGATGACTCTGCATATTCTTCAGTTTCTTCATTTTTAACAAAGGCAGTTTTGATCAAACTGTCAACACTTTGACTGTAGTTTGATGCTAGGCCTTGCCATTCAATTTGACCGCCCAATTCTTCTGGTCCTATGTTTGTGCAAATAACTTTCATGTTTGTTCCTTACCAATACATGGCGCTGGTTGGGTTAACATTGGGATTCAAAACCAATGCTCCTTTGAACGGTGGTCCCAACACATCAGGATTGGATGTTCTCACTGACACAATGTATTCTTTGTCAGCACCGCAGTTGGTGTAGATTTTTAAAAATAAGGGCATTTTGTAATAACTGTTACCGATACTGTTTCCAGTAAAACTAGCTAGATTGTATCCCGAGTTGTAGTTGTTGCCTTCATTATATGTGCCGTTGTAGTCCATCCATCCCACACGTATACGGTTTGAGCCGTTGTTTGCGTCTCCGTTTTTCCATTCTTTGACCCAGATACCGCCGCCGTCACTTCCGGATCCAACTACTATGCTGGCATAGTCGTCGTAGCCTGTGCCCCACATGCCACGGTGTGTTCCTCTAATAGTCACTTCTGCCCAGCCCAAAGTTCCAGTGTCTTGTTTTTGTACTGGGCACATGACCCAATAACTGTAGGGACAAGTTGGGTAGCCGCCTGTACTTGCGAAGAAGTAGAAACTGTATTCGTACATTTGATCACCGATCTGTGTCATATTTGTACTGGTCTGATAACCGCCACTGTTGCTGTTACCGCTGGAATGGCTCTTGACATAGTTTCTAAAACTGTAGGCTGATCTCAAACTGCCGTTAACGTCTAACTTGTAGCTGGGATCAGTACGGCCAATACCCACATTGCCGTTTTCTATTATAGATAGTTTGGCGTCTGAAAGAGTTGCACTTGAACCGCCCGATTGCGGTCCATTAAGTATATGCACTTTTCCTTGGGCATTTCCTGAAGTCAAGTCAGTTCTTTCGAATACGATAGCTGATTTTCTATAAGCCGTGTTTCCAGCTTCACTGTAGCCAAAATGTATTCCTGACCAAAGTCCGCTACCGTAACTTGATCCAAAACTAGCTTGAAATCCGCTAGCGTTGGCGCCGTTATTAACATCTAATTTATACTGCGGAGTTGTTGTACCTATACCAACTTTGCCGCTGGCTGCTGGTGCAAAATAACTGTCGCCGTAAGATGCAATATGTGTTCTTAGAGTTGTTGGATTTTCTCCCGTATACAAATCAAGATATCCATCGCTTCCGCTTTGGTAAATGTTAACCATTGGTCCGTTATCAGCTGAATGCGATAATCGTATTCCGCCAGTTGCGCCATCGGTTGCTTTAACCGTAAGTTTAGCTGTCGGGGTTGTTGTAGCAATACCGATAAATCCATCATTACGTATTCTTAAACGTTCGGTCTGATTGGCATCAAATGCGCTAGTCCAGAAACTTAGTCCAACTTGACGATTATAACCTGCGCCTGTGTCTTCTGATACTGCGTATATACTAGCTGATTTACCCAACGCAGAACTGTTAGCAGTGATAGGATAGTTTGCGTTATCGCCAGCAGGATGTCCTGTAAATGCAATACCCCATTTTGCACCTGCATTAGCTAACCCGCCAGGATTGCTATTAAATGCTGTTCTCAAATAAATCATATTATTTGTAGAAGCTGCATCCATCAAAGAACTAACTGTTGTGGTATCGATAAGGTCGACTGCAATGGCACCATTAGTGTTTGCTACTACATGTAGTTTAAGCACTGGGCTAGCTCTATTGATAGCAACGTTTCCGCTACCGTCAATACGAATTGCGTTATTACTACCGATAGCTGTGATGTTTGTTTGACTTGCTGTTTGTATTGTACCAGTCAAGTTGCCGTTGAATCCCCCAGCATAAACAGTGCCACTTGCACCAATACCGCCAGTAACTACCAGTGTGCCAGTTGTGGTGTTTGAGCTGGCAGTGTTGGCTGTGAATGACACTGTGCTGTTTGCGGCCAATGATGTAAATGATCCTGCGGCTCTAGTTGTGCCACCGATACTCATGTTGTTTATTACACCAGAACTGGGACTCATGGTCAGTGACTGTGGACTAATAGTTACTGTTGCAGTGCCACCACTCATGTCCACATTACCAGTGAAAGAACCGCTGGTTGCTACCAGTGCTGAGCCGTCTTCACTCAACACAATGTAGTTTGTGCCATCACTGGTTACAGCCGTTACTGTATTTGTGAGCATGGCCAGTGTGCCAGCTCCACTTGCGCCTAATCCAGCAAACAAGCCACTTGGAGTACTCAGTGTAACTGTGCCAGCTGTGGCATTATAAAATGTTTGTGTTGTTCCTGGAAACAATACTGGACTTGGTAACGTTACAGTGTATGGTGCAGTGCCAGTAAGTCCAGTAAATGCCCCACTATAAGGGCTGGATACCGTGGCAGTGCCAGTGATAGTGGTTGTTGCGGATGATGAGTTATAACGTGCCATATTGTATTTAACTTACCTTGTTGCCCATGGTAGCGGGGTTGATTGTTTGATTTGCGGCGTTAAAATTTCACATAAAGAATAATGAATATTGATCAACGGAACTTTTGATTCTACCCATGCAACTACTTCTTCTTTCGTTAGTTGATCGTAAGGTTTAAAACTTTCCAATGTTTCGAGATCTTCATCTAGATAATATATTTCACTTTTGTGACCGTGTGTTTTTCCATCTACTGTTGCTACGATTTCATAATGAACTTCGTGAACAACATTAGCAGTGTTGTTTATTGTTTTTGTAAATACTTCTCGTATTTCTGTTTGAAAAGTTGCGCGATCATATGCGGCAGGTTTAATTAAAAATTCTGTACTCATTATGGTCTTCCTGTAAGTGAGTATAGTCGAACGTATATACCGTTTGATGCTGACGGGCCGTTGACTAATCTTGCGGCAAGTCCGTTTGATTGGCCACCTAGGCCTTGTATTGCGGCTACTGCCCAGTAAGTACTCGATGGCACATGATGGCTAGTTAGCATACTTTGTTCACTACTAATTCCATTAGTGTTGGTTCCAGCAGTTGTTCTGTACAAAAATGAAGTGTGAGAATAATACGGTGGCTGGCCGTAACTATCAGTACTGATATCTACAATGTAAGTAGTATTAGAAGGAATCGTACCAACAGGCACAATAGTTTGTAAACTACTTGCCCAAGAGGCTGAATATGTATAACTAGCACTATAAATTGGAGTTTGTATGTATATCGATCCTGTATTAATTTGGCCGTTAACATCTAGTTTAGCTCCGGGACCAGTAGTTCCAATACCCACATTACCGTTACCAGCAATAGTCAATCGCTCGTTTGATGTACTTTTACTGCCACCTGTTCTAGTATGAAAACGTATTGCGGCAGCATCGTTAGAATATGTTGTAGAAAGATGCACATCGCCTACTTGATTAACGTACCAGATTTCAAAACCTTCCTGACTCATTTCATTGCCTTGTCCGGTCATCTGCAACAAAGCATCATATGAACCGTTAGACGGTGTTAATCTCAAAGCAACATCGGCAGCGGCTGTTTCGTATAGATGGAGTTTAGCAGACGGATTAGCACCGGTGCCTACTCCTAAATAACCGTTTGCAGCTGCAATTCGTACCAGTTCCCTGTATGCTACACCTTGAGCACTGGCCCAGAATGTTATGTCTGGGGTGTTATAGTTAGCTGCGTTGGATGTGGCATAAATTCCAATGCGTCGATCTGCTATGTTGCTCTGTGCTGAAATAGTAAGACCAATACGTGCGCCCACTACTCCATTGGTAACGCCATCGTTGTCAGTCAGTGCCAAAATATCAGCAACAGATCCACTACTGGCCATGCTGGTTGTAGCGTTGACTTGTAACGGGCTGACTGGAGTTGTTGGAGTTGCTATTCCAACACTGCCGTTTACCATGTATAAGGTTGGATAATCGGTACTGTTGTTTACTGTGCCAAATCTCCATCCAAATGTGTTGCCGCCAAACTGATCACCGAAACCAGCATAGGCGTTGTATCTGGTGTTTTCTTGACGACTCAATGTCAAGTGTTTGATCTGACTGTACGGACTACTGTTGACTGTGGCTGTAGTGGCTAATTCTAATACTGTTTGAGGCCCTGTAGTACCAACACCAACACGATCATTAGTTATGTCAACGTAAAGTGTTCCAGAATCCACATTTAGTCCTGGAGTAGTCAAACTGCCAGTACTGGTAATATTGGGTTGAGCGGCTGTTTGTATGGTGCCAGTCAAGCTGGCAACCACACTGGTGGCATTGATAGTGCCACTGACTCCCAATCCGCCAGTTACTACTAGACTTCCGGTGCTAGTACTTGAGCTTGCCGTATTTGCTGTTAAACTTACTTGGCCATTTGCAGCCAATGTGGTAAATGCACCACTTGATCTAGCTGTGGCGCCAATGGCCACATTATCTATGTTGCCAGCTGAGCTAGGAGCCATACTTACTCCGCCACCGGCTTGCACTGTTAATATTCCGCTTACTGTTACATTGCCGCTAAATGCTCCGGTAGTAGCTGTCATAGCACTACCGTCTTCTGATATCACAATATAATTTGTGCCGTCACTGGTTACTGATACCACGTTGCCAGCAAACACACTGGTAGAACTGGCACCGCTTGCACCGGTTCCAACAAAATTGCCACTTGGTGAGCTCAATGTGATAATGCCTGATGTGGCATTATAAAATGTTTGATTTGTTCCAGGAAATAATGTTGGTGTAGGCAAGGTCACTGTGTAAGGTGCTGTACCAGTCAGTGCTGTGAATGCTCCGCTATTAGGAGTACCAATAGTGGTTGTTCCAGTAATAGTTGCGCTTGCAAGTGAGGTATTATAACGTGCCATATTTTATTTGAGTCTCTTTATTCTTCTAAAACTTCGTCAGGTCCTGGTAAATCTGCATAAGGTTTGAAGATTTCACCTTTTGGATGCGTGTCTTTAACTGTTTTTATTGCAGTATAAAATGCGCCAGTCTTTGCTGATTCGCCTAACAATCCAGCATCAATGTCTTTGTACAACATGTCCAGTTGATCTGCCAGCGACGGGTATAACTTTGTTCTAGCAACATCGTGCCTCCACTCGATCTTTCTAGGGTCAATTCTAGAAATATCAAATGGTACATTTTCTGTATAAGTTGGTTCTGTGTCACTCATTGTTGTTTTCCATTAAAAATATGCACCGGTGCCTGTGGATTGATACATTGAAGTAATAGTTGGAGAAAATGCACCAGTTGCACCGCTTTGAAAGTTGATAACAAAACTACAATAGTAGCTGGCAATGTCTGCCACTAATACCAAGTACCCATCGCTTGATCTGTAAACACTGTTACAGACACCTCTGTTACCCCAGTTTGCAATGCCGTTACTGATAGAACTGTCAGATGCGCTGTACAAATATCCAACCCAAGCGCCAGCCAATACCTGTGCTGATCCATAATCATATCCCACCAGTTCAAAACGATACATGTTTGAATTGTTGGTACGTTGATCAGTTTTCATATGCACATATTGGTTACCGCCGTAGGTGTTTAACGAGTAAATGGCCATGCGTATGAAATTACCGTTATAGTTTATTCCGTTGCCCACATCCAATGTAGAACCTATGCCTGCAGACGTACCAACGTTAAGACTATTACTGATGCTAACGGCACCGTTTGGTGCAATACGTGCTCGTTGCACTGGTACTGCATCGCCTGCGTTGGTTGTAGTACCAAATATAATACCAGTACCTGGAATTGCGCCAACGGTCAAATCTCCAGTTACTGAGCCAGTTATGTGATAGTTTGTTCCGCCAGCGTAACCAATATGATGCCAATCAGTATTGTTTCCAGGAGTTGTTAACGTATTACTAGGTTTAGTACCAATGAACAAATCGCCTCTAGCTGTAATACTACCATTAACATCTAATTTGTTTTGCGGAGAAGTAGTGGCAATACCAACATTTCCGTTGCCTAAGATATTTAATAAGTAATCATTAGCATATAAACCAAGGGTTACATAGTTAGTACTTGAGCCGGCGCCGCCAGCATATCTAAATCCCACGTAACCTGCATTATTTTGTGACTGTGCCTGTCCAAATACGTGAGCCGTTGTTGAAGCACTAGTAGTCAATGACGAATTTAGACTAGTACTAATCCAGTTAAATGCCGCTGGCGCACTTGTAGAAGTTATTCTTAAAAGAGGAACACCGTCACCTGATGGCGCAGAAATATGCAAAGGCGCTGTTGGAGCAGATATGCCAATGCCGACATAACCTGCTGATGTAATTCTCACTTTTTCTTGCATCTTACTAACATTAACACCATCGGTTACATTATTTGTATAAAATGCTAGAGCACTATTCCATCCAGCTGCTTCTCTAAAGAAACCAATGCCAGCATTAATGCCGCCATTGATTCCCATTCCAAAATAGATTCCGTCATTATTATTAGCAAGTCCATCGAATCCAGCTCTACCGCTTAGTGCAAAATCAGTCATGTTTGCTATAGTAGTAGTGGCTGCATTAGCAACTCCAGTTAGACCAATATGTACTTTGCCGCCAGCTGATGATACAGTACCGAGTGTTGTGTTTCCACTAACTGCTAAACTACTTAATGTTCCAAGACTAGTGACATTTGTTTGAGATGCTGTGGATAATGTGCCGCCCAAGTTGGTAGCATTAACTGTACTAGCTGTTACAGTTCCACTTGCACCAATACCACCAGTGACTACTAGTGTACCAGTTGTTGTACTTGAACTAGATGTACCAGCTGTAAAAGTTACTGCTTGATTTGCCGCTAGAGTTGTGAAAGCACCTGTTGATCTAGCGTTAAGACCAACATTAACATTGTCAATACTACTGCCAGAACCGCCTGGATTCAATGAAAAACTACTAGGAGTTAAATTGGTTACACCGCTGGTAATGCTAACATTGCCGCTAAACGAACCAGTAGTTGCTACTAACGGACTTCCGTCTTCTGAAATAACAATATAGTTTGTTCCGTCTGGTACAACACTGACCACGTTACCAGAGTTGATAATAAATGTGCTTGCGTTAGGGCCACCGGTGCCTGTAAAACTTCCACTAGGAGTGCTGATTGTAACTTGTCCGCCAGTGGAGTTGTAAAATGTTTGATTAACACCTGGAAATGCTGCGGGTGCTGGCAATGTTACTGTGTAAGGTGCAGACCCGGTAAAATTTGTAAAGGCGCCCTGAAAAGGACTGCTAATAGTAGCCGCACCTGTTATTACATTAGTTGATGATGAAGTATTATATCGTGCCATAGTATACTATTTACCATTTATTTAAAGGGCAAGTCTGCCCGGGTAGCCGGGTTTTAGCAGGCATGAAACAATGACAAACCCCGCAGACTTTGATAGTATTGTTAAACTTTTCGCATTGTTTACAAATGGCTAGTTTTTCTTTTGGAGTCAGTTTGATTTCTAGTTTTACTTCTGTGTTCATGGAGCATCTGGAGGAGCAAAGTCCGGAGGCATACCGCCAGTGCTGTTAAAACTTGCGGCTTGCACGTTTTGTCCATCTGCACAGCAGTTTGCTATCCACGGCATTGGCAGAGTTCCTAACTTTCTAGAACGGGGTGCTCGCATGTCGTTTAGTTCATCCAACAACGCCTGTTCAGTTGCTTCTTTGCCAACAAGATTCCACACCCACTGTAGTACATCTGTAGAGTCCAACTCCAAAAAGTCAGTATAATCATCAGGTGTTGGATCAGGCAGTTGTGTCATGGAGCGCAAGTAATGAACTGAATAATCTTCAGTGTCACGAATCTCCAGTTCCCAATACACTTCTGCAACAACATCTTGCAGCATCAACTGCGGATGTTCTTGAAATCCGTCTATTCTTGAAATAGTCCATCTATAGTTTATCATTGTTATTCCTTAAAATCTTAGTGTTGAGTTGGTGTCGGCTGTTTCAGTAGCCCATGGATAGTTAGATCTATATCCGCTGTTGGTCCACCAGCGCACCCACAAATAGCCAGTACAGCAACAACTGATCTTTCCAACAGCAAAACAAAGTCTTCGATATCCGCCGTAAGTATTTGAAGAACGATAAACATAAGGATTTGATCCGCTATTACCTTTATTTGTTCGAACATAACTACCATAGAAACTATTGTTGCCATCGCCAGTGGTATTTACAACGGCTTTAAAATCGTGAAAATATTCACCGCTGTAGGTATGATATCCTACAACTTCTAAAATGTAGGGATTCCATCCTAAGCCAGCGGCTGCGTCAGCAGGTATAGGTGTTCTTACGTGCAGATATGCACGACCGTTACCGATACAATCACTGGTTCCATCGCTTGACGGGCATACGCAATGGCTTAGTTGATACCATTCACTCATGTCGGCTTGGCCGTCAAGTATAAAACTTTGACCTCTAATATCACCCGATACTGTTGTTGCTTGTAAGTTTGCCATATTTTTACTTATCTTTAAAATCTTTGAAAGCTGTTGGTATCGGCTGTTTCAGTAGCCCACGGATAGTCAGTAAAATAACTGGTATTATTCCACC
>Ga0114975_10001135_pt1 | contig 19303 bp, 19 predicted proteins | sample S_130626_EF_Meta_FD_87031 | JGI IMG/M metagenome (GOLD analysis project Ga0114975, IMG submission 87031) | Freshwater microbial communities from Lake Simoncouche, Canada to study carbon cycling - S_130626_EF_MetaG | ecosystem: Environmental > Aquatic > Freshwater > Lake | place: Lake...
AGCTGAGGCGATGACTATTTTCGCGGTAATGTGCGCGGGTCAATTTCCACTTATTCACATGGGTAGATTATGGCTTGGTTTCTTCATTTTTCCATATCCCAATACAAGGGGTCCACTATGGGTTAATTTTAACTCTCCGCTCCTTTGGGACGTTTTTGCAATTTCTACTTATTTCACTGTATCCTTACTTTTTTGGTACACTGGATTAGTCCCTGATTTTGCAACAGTAAGGGATAGGGCAAAGGGAATAAGGAAAAAGATTTATAATTTTGTTTCTTTCGGATGGACTGGGTCTGCTAAACATTGGCAAAGATGGGAGAGTTTGTCTTTGGTTCTTGCTGGTATAGCTACTCCTTTGGTTTTATCTGTTCATACTATTGTATCCTTTGACTTCGCAACTTCGGTTATTCCAGGTTGGCATACGACTATTTTTCCCCCGTATTTCGTAGCGGGCGCTATCTTTTCAGGATTTGCTATGGTGCAAACCCTGATGATAATGACAAGAAAAGTATTAAAACTGGAAGATTATATTACTTTAGAACATATTGATAGTATGAATAAGGTGATTTTGGCAACGGGTAGTATCGTTGGTGTTGCTTATTTGACTGAGTTGTTCATTGCTTGGTATTCTGGTTATATTTATGAGCAATTTGCCTTTTATAACAGGGTAATGGGTCCTTACTTTTGGTCCTACATAGGTATGATGGGTTGTAATGTTATCTCACCTCAAATTTTCTGGAGTAAGAAAATGAGAAGAAGCATTCTGGTTACCTTCTTTATGTCTATATTCATAAACATTGGTATGTGGTTCGAGCGCTTTGTTATCATCGCATCCACGTTGGCCAGAGATTATCTGCCCTCAAGTTGGAGTTACTATTCTCCATCTTGGGTTGAGGTTTGTTTGTTCATTGGTACATTGGGTTTATTCTCCACTTTATATCTTGTTTTCATGAGAGTTGCCCCCGTGGTCGCTGTAGCTGAAATCAAGGCTATTCTTAAAACAGGAGGAGATCAGTATGTAGGTCCAAACATTAAACATGACAACGATCACAAAGAATCAACACATCATTAAGCATTGTTTGCGCTAAAAAGAAAATTTAAATGAAACAAGAATCAACCCAAGTACTCTACGGTCTTTATAACGATGAGGAAGTACTGCTTCATGCAGTAAAAAAAGCTAAGGAGGATCATTTAGATATCATGGATGTTTATTCACCTTTTCCTGTTCACGGCCTTGATAATATATTGGGCTTGACAGAAAGTCGTATCCATATTGCAGGCTTTATTTATGGTTTAATTGGCTGTTTAACTGCTTTTTTATTTATGACCTGGGTGTTTACCAGAGATTGGCCTATAATATTTGGTGGTAAACCTTATTTTTCTGCTCTTGCATTTATACCCATTACCTTCGAAGTAACAGTACTTTTTGCTTCTGTTGGTATGGTGGTTACGTTCTACACTATTTGTGGTATGGGACCTGGCGTAGACAATCCAACCCTGGATGACAGAATCACTGATGATAAGTTTTGTATTGCTTTTGATGTTGATAATGCTGATGAAGCAAAACAAACTGTACTTAGACAGTTTTTAACTGATACAGGTGCTGAAGAAGTTAATGTTAAATCGATCTGATAAACCTGATTATTATCTTCTAAAAAAGAAGTATATGATACCAATAAGAAAAATTGTTTTTTTGACATTGTCTCTTTCTATTTTTTTGGTGGGTTGTTCACCTGCCGGTAAGAATAAAACCGGACATGAGTATATGCCTGATATGGCTCATGCTATTGCTTATGAAGCCAATGTTTATGGTTCTTCCTCTCACAATACCTGGGATAAAGAAAGTTCCAGATCAAGAAGGGCGCTTTCTGTTCCTGGTAAACCAGTGAATGGTACTGTTCCCAGAGGATATAGTGGGGCAATGATAAATGGTGAATTTGACCAAAGTAAAATTGATATAATTCGTGGCAAGAATCAGCTAAATGCCCAGGCAACAACTGTAAATGGCCATGTTGGATTCTATTATGCTGACAATGAGGATGAAAGACTTCGTGCTATTGCTGATATTAAATCGAATCCTTTTCCTATAACTAATAAAGGTTTAGAAATCGGCAAAGAATTATATACTATCAATTGTGCTATCTGTCATGGGGAAGCCGGTGATGGTGCAGGTTATTTAATCCGTGACCCTAATCCTGCAACAGGTGATCTGGGTGGTAGATACCCTGCTGCTCCTGCTAACTTCTTATTAGATGATTTGATAAATTCTTCTAATGGCAGATATTACTTTAGCATTATTTATGGTAAAAACGTAATGGGGGGATATTCTGATAAATTAAGTTTTGAAGAACGTTGGCAGGTTATTCACTATATCCGTTCGCTTCAGGCAGCGTCTAAAACATTAATTTACAACGAGAAAATGAATACTTTAAATGCTGAATATGGTGTGCCGTTGAAAATGAAAAATCAATTGGCTTCTGTTTTAGTCAAATAGTCTTCTAATATTTAATCTGCTTACTTAAATGGCAAATGTGATGAATCAATTTACTTTTACATCCAAACAAAAAAACGTATTATTGGCTTTTATGGGTCTTGGAATACTTTGTCTTATTTTGACTTGGTTTTCTGATGATGCCTTGCACACGCGTTTTTGGAGTAATTTCCTACATAATGCTACCTTCTTCACAGGTATTTCATTTGTTTCATTATTCATTATTACCGCTTTTACTACGGCTTGGGCTGGATGGTATGTAGGTATGAAAAGAATTTGGGAAGCCAATATGCAGTTTATTTTGGTTGGCCTTGGATTAATGCTTATTGTAGCATTAGGTCTTTGGGGACATTTCCATCATTTATATCATTGGTCTGATGATGCTGAAGTGGCTAAAGATGCTGTTATGAAAGGTAAAGCATCCTTTTTAAATAAGTATTGGTATACTTTTAGTACCTTAATCATCCTTGGTATGTGGGCGTTTTTTGCTTATAACATTCGCAAGATTTCTTTAGACGAAGACATAAATGGTAAGGGGCAGGCTGATAATTTTAAGCATCATAGAAAAATCAGGGTTTGGGCTGTTATCTTCATGCCTTTGGCTGGATTTTCCAGCGCTGCTATCATCTGGCAATGGGTAATGTCTGTAGATGCTCACTGGTATAGCACTCTTTTTGCTTGGTATTCAGGGGTTAGTTGGTTTGTAAGTATGATTGCTTTAACCATTTTGACTCTGATTTATCTTAAAAGCTTAGGCTATTTTGCTCATATTACTTCTGATCACATGCATGATCTTGGTAAACTCCTATTTGCATTTAGTATTTTCTGGACTTATATGTGGTTTTCTCAGTATATGCTTATTTGGTACGCAAACGTTGGAGAAGAAACAGTTTATTTTTATGAAAGATTACAAAACTATAAACCATTGTTTTATGCTAATCTTTTAATAAACTTCTTATTACCTTTCTTCGTATTAATGCGTAATGATAATAAAAGAAAATTTGGACCGCTTGCCTTTGCTTCTATAATGGTATTTATTGGTCATTGGCTCGATTTCTTTCTTATGATAAAACCAGGAGTAAGACATACGGCTTTAGAAGCTTTGGGTCATCATAGTGAGGGACATGATACAATACTTCCTTTCCAAATTGGTTTCACTATGCCTGGGTTTCTGGAAATTGGTACTATGCTAGGCTTCTTAGCCCTTTATCTCTTCATAACTTTGAGGAGTTTAGGTAAAGCCGCACTGTTTCCGAAAAATGATCCCTACGCAGAAGAGGCAACTCATCATCATGTTTGGCCTTATGTATAATCATTCTAAATAAAAAACCATTGTGGACGAATTTTGTTTAATAAGTTAATTAAAACTTAATTTTGTTAATCATATTTTTACATAAACAATAAATCATTATGACTATTTTTCTTGTAATCATTAGTATAATTCTCATAGCTGTTATTATTGTGCAAATAGGGAAGGTAACTGAACTTGCTGCAAAAATAAGAGGTGAAGAAGAAATGCAGTATGAAGTTAATCGTAGTCAAGGAGCCTACATGATTATCTTCCTTGTTGTGTTTTTAGTAGGATGTGTTGCGTCAGCCCTTTATTTTAAAAATTATATGCTTGGCTACGGTCCTCACACATCAGCTTCACAACACGGTCCTATCATAGATAAAGTGTTTAATGTCACCTTGTTTTTCACAGGCATCGTTTTCGTTATTACACATATATTATTGTTTTATTTCGGTTGGAAATATAGCGCCAAAAAGGGAAGAAAAGCTCTTTTTATCCCTCACGACAATAAGTTAGAAATTATTTGGACTGCTATTCCTGCAGTGGTTATGACCTTCTTAGTAGTAGGTGGACTAGATGCTTGGAATGAGATCATGGCGGATGTAAATGATGGTGATGATTACATGGAAATTGAGGCTACGGGCTTTCAATTTGGATGGAATTTAAGATATCCTGGAAATGACGGATTAATTGGCGAGAAAAATTACAAGTTAATTACCAGCGAAAATCCCTTAGGTCAAAATTGGAAAGATGTAAAAAATCATGACGATTTTTTAGCTTCGGAATTAGTTTTGCCTGTAGGCCAGAAAATACGTGTCAGAATTACTGCTCAGGATGTTCTACACAATTTTTATTTACCTCATTTCAGAGTTAAAATGGATGCCGTTCCTGGTATGCCTACCTATTTTGTTTTCACTCCAACAAAAACTACCGAAGAATATAGAGCCGAGCTCAAAAAATTCTCTGAATATAATGTACCAGATCCTGCTGATCCTGCAAAAATGTTATGGGAAACATTTGACTATGAACTAGCCTGCTCTGAGTTATGTGGTCGTGGTCATTACAGCATGAAGCGCCCGGTTAAAATTGTTTCTCAGGAAGAATATGATACCTGGTTAGCCACTCAATCATCTTATTATTTTTCTAATATCAGATTCAAGGAAAGTGATCCATGGACAGATAGATTGTTTGATGCCGAGTTTACTAAGAAAAAAGAATTATTCTCGTCTGCTTTAAGTTCAGAGAACGCAGGTAAAGATTTGCCTATAGAAATCATTGCTTTTAAGGAAGAAAAGGCTACTGAATTGTTGGGTGCTTCTAAATCAGAATTAAGTATTCTTGCTGGATTGTTAAAAGAAAGACCTGCTACAAAAGTAAAGTTAAGTGTAACAACAGGAGAAGATAATATAGCTCAAATGAGTGAAATTAACGCCAGAACAAAGGCTATTGCGGACATAATCTATGGAAATGGAGTATCGCCCTCTCAATTAGTTTTGGTTCCTATAACTATGGCGACGGAAGACGATGCAACAACTAAATGGGTATTTTCTCTGTTAGGTGCTGGACTTTTATTATAATCAAAACAATTAAAAAAAATCAGGACTAATGGCAAACGTACTAACTGCTGCTCCACATTCAGAAGAAGATGTTTTGATTGAACAAATGGGATATGATGATCATTTCCATGAGCACCATGATGGTGACAAGTTTCAATCTAGCTTTATTACTACTTATATTTTTAGCCAGGATCACAAGATGATCGCAAAACAGTTCCTTATTACGGGTATGTTTTGGGGTGTTATCGGTGGATTGATGTCTCTTGTTTTCAGGCTTCAACTTGGTTTTCCTGAAGAAAGTATGGCTTGGCTTAAGCCTGTTTTAGGCAGATGGATTGAGATTAACGCTGAAACAGGTATGGGTGCACTTTCACCTGATTTTTATTATGCATTGGTTACCATGCATGGTACCATTTTGGTGTTTTTTGTTCTTACAGCAGGCTTAAGTGGTACTTTTAGTAACTTGTTAATACCACTGCAACTTGGTGCGAGAGATATGGCTTCCCCTTTATTAAATATGATGTCTTATTGGTTTTTCTTCCTTGCAGGCCTCATTATGTTTATTTCTTTATTCCTTAATACGGGGCCTTTTTCAGGAGGCTGGACTGCTTATCCACCATTAAGTGCACTTCCACAAGCAAGTACTGGATCTGGTGCTGGTATGACCTTATGGTTAATTAGTTTAGTGTTTTTCGTTGTGTCAGTTCTGTTAGGTGGTATTAACTATATCACAACAGTGTTAAACTTAAGAACAAAAGGGATGAATATGTGGAGAATGCCTCTAACAATATGGGCATTTTTCGTAACAGCAATACTTGGTCTTTTATCTTTCCCAGTATTGGTATCGGCCTTCTTTTTAGTTATGTGTGACAGGGGTCTAGGTACCAGTTTTTTCTTGAATGAAATTTTTATCGGTGGAAAAGCTTTGGATCATGTTGGTGGTAGTCCAGTATTGTATCAGCATTTATTCTGGTTCTTAGGTCACCCAGAAGTTTATATCATTATTTTACCTGCCATGGGTATAGTTTCAGAAGTATTGGCTGTACATAGTCGCAAACCTGTTTTTGGTTACAAAGCGATGGTATTTTCTATATTAGCTATTGGATTTTTAGCCTTCATTGTTTGGGCTCACCACATGTTTATGTCTGGGGTTAATCCATTTATATCCAATTTCTTTGTTGTATTTACTTTAATTATTGCCGTTCCTTCAGCAGTAAAAGTATTTAATTGGATAGCTACTCTTTTTGGAGGTAATATTAGATTTACGGCAGCTAGTTTATTTGGTATTGGTTTCGTTTCTATGTTTATTTCTGGTGGTCTAACAGGTATATTTTTAGGTAACTCTGCGATTGACATCCAGATGCATGATACATATTTTGTGGTCGCACACTTTCATATCGTAATGGGTGTTGCTGCTTTCTTTGGAATGTATGCAGGTGTATATCATTGGTTCCCAAAAATGTATGGTAGATTTATGAATGAAACACTTGGTAAGCTTCACTTTTGGGGCACAATTATCGGTGCTTATTTAATATTTTGGCCAATGCATTATATGGGAATGGCTGGCGTACCAAGAAGATATTATCGTTTTGATACTTTCCAGACTTTCTCTCAGTTCGATGACATGAATAAGTTTATTACAATTACAGCCATTATAACTTTCGGATTTCAGTTGATAATGATTATTAACTTTTTCTACAGTATTTGGTTCGGTAAGAAAGTGACTGATAAAAATCCATGGGGTGCTACTACTTTGGAATGGACAACTGAAGTTGATCCTGGTCATGGTAACTGGGCTGGTAAATTACCTGTGGTTCATAGGTGGGCTTACGATTATGGTAAAGATGGGGAAGAATATATCTCTCAGATTACTCCTTTGAAAGAAGGGGAAACCGAGGAACATTAACCTATCTATAGTTTCAATATTTATTAAGCTTAAATATGTGTAAAAGATGAACCTGCAATCAGGTGCTCTTAAAAGAGAGAAAAAACAATGGTTTTTAGATTTAATCGATTTTACTCAATTGGTAAAACTTCGACTTTCCTTAACCGTTGTTTTTTCTGCTCTTATGTCTTATTGGATTTCTTTACCCTTAGGTTTTTCTTTGGGTTATAAATTGTTTTCTTTTCTGCTTGGTGGATTTTTAATTACCGGTGCGGCAAATATATTAAATGAGGTTTTAGAGAAGAATTATGATGCTCTAATGTCAAGAACATCAAATAGACCACTTCCGTCGGGTCGTATGACTGAATCAACAGCCATTTTAATAGCTGGATTAATGAGTGTTTTTGGTTTAATTTTCCTGGCCTCCTTAAATCTATGGTCAGCCCTATTAGGTGCACTTTCTTTATTACTTTATGCCTTTGTTTATACACCTTTAAAAAGGGTATCTTCTGTTGCAGTATTTGTGGGAGCAATCCCAGGTGCTTTACCCGTTCTTATTGGTACCGTATCTGCACAAGGAAGTTTAACTACTTTAGGTTTATGTTTATTTTCCATTCAATTTTTTTGGCAGTTTCCTCATTTTTGGTCTATTTCATGGCTTGGGCATCAAGATTATATAAAAGCTGGTTTTAAGATTACTCCTAGTTTAGGCGTAAACCCTACTAAAAAAACAGGCTTTCAGGCATTTATTTATTCCTTATTTTTAATACCTGTCTTTTTACTCTGTCAATATTTTCAAATTGGTGGAGATTTTTCTCTTCTTATATTTTTGATTTTTTCATTAGTATATATTTTGCTGAGTTATCAGTTATTTTCTTCTAACAATAAAAAGGCTGCATTGACCTTATTGTTTTTTTCGTTTTTTTATATACCTGTTATATTAGGTGTATTTTTAATTGATAAGTTTAACTAAAAGGTAATTATGTCGTCTTTGGAAAATACAGTATATAGTAGGAATAAAATTCATCCTCAAAAATTTGCACTATTAGTAAGTTGTGCAAGTATTGTAATGTTATTTGCTGCTTTAACCAGTGCTTATGTTGTTCGACAGGCTGCTGGAAATTGGTTGGAATTTCCTTTGCCTGGTTATTTTCTTTACAGTACTATCATCTTAATTTTAAGTAGTTTAACCCTTCACTTATCTTATAAAGGGTTTTTATCTGGTAATAGCTTTCGTTATAAAAGTTTATTGCTAATAACTTTTTTTCTTGGTATTTTATTTATCTTTCTTCAATATAAGGGTTGGATTGCACTGGTTTCCTTGGGGGTAGAATTAGGTACAAACCCTTCTGGTTCCTTTTTATATGTTTTGTCAGGATTACATGCAGCTCATATTTTAGGTGGATTAGCTGCATTAATTGTTGCTATTTTACACGCTTTCTTGCTGCCTTATGAGGTAAATGCAAAACGTAAATTGCGATTTGAAATGACACAAATATATTGGCATTTTGTCGATATATTATGGATATACTTAATCGTTTTCCTATGGTTACAACAACAGTCTTAGGAAATCATTTTAATTTTTAAAATTTTAGGAATGGAGACAACTGAAAATGTGCTACATCAGCATAGCGAAAATCATGGAGGTTCCTGGGAAGGAGCTGCATCACCTTTTAACATCAGTTACGGAAAATTGATGATGTGGTATTTCTTGCTTTCTGATGCATTTACTTTTGCTGGTTTTTTAATTGCTTATGGTGCTTTACGCTTTAGTAGTCCAAGCTGGCCTGTACCCGATTTTGTTTTTTCAACGGCTCCCTTTGGCATTCATGATGCACCATTGATTTTCGTAACTATCATGTCCTTTTTATTAATTATTTCTTCCGTTACCATGGTAAGGGCGGTACAAGAGGGACATAGAGAGAATAAAAAAGCAGTTGTATTTTGGATGTTCCTAACTATCATAGGTGGTGCTGGTTTTTTAGGTTGTCAAGCCTGGGAATGGACAAATTTGATTGGAAAAGAAAATATGTCGGTAACTACTAATCCATTTGGTAGCCATATTGATGCTGGTGTTTATCTGGATGAAAAAGGAAATGCTTCTGCAGAATCTTTTAAGGCAGGTGCTTCTTATTTATTGCATAAATCGGAAGAGGGTGGACACGATGGCGCTCATGCTGAGGGTCATCATATTCTGTCTAAAGGAGATCATTCAAACGCTTTTGTTGACAAAGATGGTTTCATTCATAGAAAATTTAAAGTTACCTCTGGACCTAATTCAGGAGAAGTAGCGACAGAGGAATTTGGACCTAAAGCATTTGGTGCTTTGTTCTTTTTTATTACTGGTTTTCATGGTTTTCACGTTTTATCAGGGGTTGCTTTCTTAACCATTATTATGATTAATGTGGCCAGCGGTGTTTATGCAGCAAGGAAAAATGGGTACGAAATGGTGGAAAAAATTGGTCTATACTGGCATTTTGTCGATTTGGTGTGGGTTTTTGTTTTCCTTGTATTTTATCTGTTTTAATATTTATTCTTTTCATTTCAAATTTTTGATTTATGAGTCATAAAACGTACGAAGAAAGTAAAAAAGCAGTTGTAAAAGGATTGTTTTTGTTGGGTGCTGTAACTTTAGTTGAGGTATTTATTTCCCTTTTTGGTAAAGGTCATATTGTGCCGGGTGTAAAGGATATTGCATGGATTGCATATCCTATAGGTTTGATTATTGCTATTTTATCTGTATATAAAGCATATTTCATTATTTATGAATTCATGCACATGGCTTATGAGGTTAAAGGATTAGCTTTAACCGTTTTAATACCTACTTCCTTGTTAATTTGGGCTTTAATTGCTTTCTTTCAAGAAGGTACAGCTTGGAAGGCCAGAAGAGAATTTGTTAAAGAAAAAAATGAGAAAACGATTGAACCTTCTAAAGGTAATCAAGGTTACCTAGAAGATATATCGCTCTTTCGACTTTAATCTTTTTTATGTCCAGTAAATCAATTTGGCAATTTATTTTTCTCGTCTCTATTTTTGGTGGTGTTCCTGCAGTTAGTTGGTACTATCTTCAAACTGGGCTAGATTATAGGTTAAAAGCGCTCTCTGAATTGGGTAATTTAGGTCCTATGGAAAGGGAAACCAGAGTGACTTACGATAAAATAGAATGTTCGCCTGATAAAATAAAAGGTAAAGTTCATGTTGGTATCTGGTTTCCAAATGGTTTGGAAAAGGAAAATGAGTCTTTGAAATATTTAAAAGAATTGCATGAGCAATTTAAAAGCAGATCAGATATTTCTTTTTATGTTTTTTCTAGTGCCTCTTCATCTGACTCTTTATTAAATTTTGCAAAACGTAATGCTTTGTTCCCTTCTCCTATTATTTTCTATTTTCCAGATCTGGGGGTTCAACGTCTTTACTATTTTATGAAGCCTGCTATTGGTGAAATTCCTGTTGCACTTGTCGATACCTCTGGGGCAGTCAGAAAACACTATAATCTTTCTTCTGGTAAGGATTTAACCAGATTGACAGAACATTTAGCCATGATACTACCCATTGAGTCAACAAGAGATGAGTTGATTTTTAAAAGGGATAAAGAAAAGTAATTATGAATAAGGATATTGCATTAGAAAAAAAACTTAATATAGTTGCTTATATATTAACTTTTGTTGTTCTCGTACTTGTAGGTCTTATGCGTCGATTCAAGTTTGATCTGGGTGTTGATTTTAGTTTCTTAGCACCTTTTCATGCTTCCTTAAATGCTTTAACTGCTTTTGTTCTTATTTTAGGTCTTTATTTCATAAAGTCCAAAAACATGGACTTACATAAAAGGGCTATGATTACTGCCCTAGGTCTATCGGTTCTTTTTTTATTATCTTATGTTATTTATCATTTCACTACTCCTGAAACGCTATTTGGCGATGCTAATCATGACGGTGTTTTAGATGAAGTTGAATTGGGTCTAGTTTCAGGTTCTCGTACGCCATATCTTCTTTTATTATTTTCACATATTACACTGGCTGCACTGAGTTTACCTTTTATTTTGTTGACTTTCATTAGGTCTTATACCAATCAGTTTGATAGACATAAAAAGTTGGCTCGTTATGTTTTTCCAGTTTGGTTATATGTAGCTATTACCGGACCAATTTGTTACTACTTTCTAATGCCTTATTACAAATAAATAGTTTATTATGAAAAATTTAGTTGTATTTTTTATTGTAATATTTTTGTTTTTGAATATTGATTTAATGGCTCAATGTCCTATGTGTAAAATGGCAGCCGAAAGTAACTTGAAAAATGGAGGTTCTGCTGGCAAAGGCTTAAATGCAGGCATCCTTTATATGTTGCTAACTCCCTATATTCTGGTTGGAGGATTAGCATTCTGGTGGATTAAAAATAAGAAGAAAATAGTTGAATAATTTCGCATTCTTTTTATATTTAATTTATGACATCCTCTATTAAATTTCATGTTGTTTCAGGTTTAATTTTTGCCTGCTTTGCTGTTATTATTGGGGCTTTCGCTGCGCATGGCTTAAAACCTTTATTATCCCTTAAAGAGATTAATAATTTTGAAACTGGGGTTAAATATCAATTTTATCATGCTTTTGCCCTTATAATAATTGGGTTTCTTTCTTCTCAAATTCCTTCTGAAGAGCCTAAATTTAAATGGGCTGGTTTTTGTTTTTTTATCGGTATACTTTTATTTTCTGGTTCTTTATATTTGCTCTCTACCCAATCTATTTTTAATATCAGTATTCCTCTCCTTGGGCCTATAACCCCTATTGGAGGGCTGTTTTTAATTCTTGGCTGGGTACTATCTATTTTGGGTGTGTTGAAGGCATCATTTAAAGGGTAGAATTAATTTTACTTTTCTTCTTCTATTTGGAAAACTTCCTCCACTGCTTTGTTAAATAATTTCGCTATTCTCATTCCTAAAGTTAAGGATGGTGCATATTTGTTGTTCTCTATGGCATGAATGGTTTGTCTGCTTACCCCCATTTGATTCGCCAGTTCCTCCTGGGAAATATTGATTTCTGCTCGTAATACTCGTATCCTATTCTTCATCATTTCCGCTTTTGTAATAAGTCCTTAATTTTAATTGAAATCGTATGTTAAACAAAATTATGAGGGAAAATAAATGGATAATCATTACATGAAAATAAGCCATCCCAAAAATTAAAAGGGTGGCTAATAATACTAAACTATAATTAACATAAATAGACCAAGTTAATGCTTGAAGCCGGATACTGGAAATATATTCGTCTTCCATTTTTTCTCTGGAAAAGGAATGTATTATGCCTGAAATAATTAATACCACAGTGATAAGTTCATCCAAAATGCCATTTTCAATCCATATTCCATTCTTATTGCCAATGATTGGATCATATATTAAGGCTGGAATTTTCACCACAAAATTACTGTCAAATTCAAAATCAATTAAATAGATAATTGCGCCAACAATGGTAGTTAGGTAGAATACCAATCCAGATATCTTTTTATATCTGTAGGGAAATAAAATACTCTTCATTTGCTTTTTTTACAAATGTAAAATATATTTTACTAATTGTCAAGTTTATTTTACAATTATTTTCTGCTTCTAATCAGTACCTCTTTAATCCACTGAATTATAATAGGTATTTCTTTTATCTTTTAAATATTTTACATCCTGATTACTCATCGTTTCCAGAACGGTTAATTTATGTCCGCGCACCAGGGTGTATGTCTTAAACCCTTTTGATGTTATGTTTCTCGTGTGAAATATACCTACAAAATTATTTTGATTAAATAATAGCGTGATTCTATCTAATGGGGATAAGTCAACAGCAATGCTTTCATATATAAAATATTGTTTATATTTTAAAGTGTGATCTTCCTCGTACGCTTCAAATCCAAATTTTTTCATGTAAGATTCAAAGGCCTTTTTCTGAAAAATACCCTGTGCTAAAACTTTCATTAACTCCAGTTCAGGGTTAAATGCCATATTTAAATTGTCCTGATGGGTATATGCCTCTAAATAGCCAATTTTTTCTTCTACCATTGAAATTTCTACGATGTTCATTGTTTTACCAATAACTTCTCCTTTTTCATTAATTAAGGATATGTTTTTTTCAAGTTTGAATGCTTCAATTTGTTTATTTGTGAGTTTTACATAAACCCCTATTTTAACCCACTTATTTATAGCAGGCGATGTTTCTATGATGACTCCGTCATTTAATGAAAATAGTATTTTACCGTTGACCGTATCCCTAATATTAGCCGGTCCATTGATTTTTTCTCCTACTTCAAGTCTGGTTTGACTTTGTACATCATTTAGGATGCACAAAAAAATATAGAATGTTAGGGTTTTTAAAATTACATTTGAATAAAACATTGTTCTGATATGTTTAAATTTAGGAAATCTTTATAGTATGCATCATCTTACCAAGTTAATCTTATTTTTTATTGTTTTTGCTCCAGTGAACAATATTTTTGGACAATTTACCAGCACAAAATTTTTAGATGAATTACCTATCAAAACTTATTCTGATGGTATCCAATCTGTCGTTGCCAATGTCAATCAGAAAGGAAATCTGATTTCTTTAGGCGGCAAGGTTTTTAAAAAGGGAATTGGTTTGGAATCAACCAGTGTTATTGCTTTTTTACTTGATAAAAATGGCGGAATTTTTTCTGCTGAAGTGGGAGTAGATGACCTTGGTAATGATTCAATCCCTCTTCGCTTTTATATTTTAGCTGACAAAAATATTATTTTTGATAGTGGTGAAATGCTTCCAGGGGATAAACCAAAATCGATTTATGTTTCTATTGAAAACACTGATCGTTTAGGCCTTTTAGTGTTGGGAAAGGGAACAGGTTATCCGAAAAATATAGGTGCTTGGGGAAATGCATTTTTGACTGTTAAGAATCCTGACTATCCAAAAAATATTCCAAATGATGGCGTTAAATATCTATTAACGCCTAAATCATCTCCTTTGCCAAGGATTAATTCTCCCAGCGTTTTTGGTGCAAAAGCTGGTAATCCTTTCCTGTATTTCATGGCAGCAACAGGGGAGAGACCCATGATTTTTAAAGCCATTAATTTACCTGCAGGATTAAAGCTTGATTCAATTACTGGGCATATTTCTGGTGTTTTACCTGCTAAAGGAAATTTTCCTATTGAATTAGTAGCTCAAAATAGACTGGGTATTTATAGACAAAAAGTGGTTTTTAAAATATCTGATACTATTTCTTTAACTCCGCCTATGGGCTGGAATGGCTGGAATTCCTGGGCTCGGGAAATAGATCAGCAAAAGGTTATTGCTTCGGCAAAATCATTAATTTATCATAGGTTAATCGATTATGGATGGCATTACATCAATATTGATGATGCATGGCAAGGTCATCGAGGTGGTGAATTTAATGGCTTGCTTGCCAATGAAAAATTTCCTTCTTTTGATAAAATGATTGATACCTTACATGGTTGGGGGCTAAAAGTTGGTGTTTATTCATCTCCCTGGATTAGCAGTTATGCTGGTTTTCCAGGTGGTTCTTCCAATGAGGAAAATGGTTTTTATTCAGATGAAGTGCGCTTAAATAAACGAAATTTTCGATATATAGGTAAATATAGATTTGAAGAAGAAGATGCAAAACAATGGGCAAAATGGGGAGTTGATTATTTAAAATATGATTGGCGTATAGAAACATCTTCTACTGAACGGATGAGAAATGCTTTAAATAAGGTAAATAGAGACATTGTCTATAGTATTTCAAACTCTGCTCCGCTAAATAAAGGAACCGATTGGGTTCGTTTAACCAATGTTTTTCGCTCTGGTCCAGATATTAGAGATTCCTGGACAAGTGTCTATCTTTCTACTTTTAAATTGGCAGATTGGACAAAATATGGTGGTCCCGGTCATTGGATTGATCCCGATATGCTCGTCATTGGAAATGTGACTACCGGTTCTCCCATGCATCCTACCAGACTTACGCCCGATGAGCAATATAGCCATTTTTCCATGCATTGCTTGTTGGCCGCTCCTTTATTGATTGGTTGTCCAATGGATCAGCTAGATTCTTTTACTTTGAATTTGATTACTAATACTGAAGTGATTCAAGTAAATCAAGATCCACTCGGTAAACCTGCTTCCCTTATTAAAATAGAAAATAATTATCAGATCTGGAAAAAACCATTATCTGACGGTTCTTTTGCCATTGGTGTTTTTCATGTCTATCCTTTGGGTGATATTCCCCAGGAATATTTTCGATGGGGAAATGAAAAACCATTGACACTCTCTCTCGATAGCAAAGAATTTCAGGTTGATGGTCCTATCCATGCGCGCGATTTATGGAGACAGGAAGATATGGGACCTTGGGAAGGTAAAAAATCATTGCGTATTCCTCATCACGGCGTTTATCTTTTTAAATTAACTCCGCTAACCACGAAATAAATCATGAGACATTCCCTTTTTGCCTTATTCATTGTTTCGTTTATATTTTCCTCAACCAACGTATGGTGTCAATCTCAATCAGACGATTTGATTATTCGTTATGACCAACCTGCAAAGCGGTGGAATGAAGCTATTCCCATTGGTAATGGTTTTATGGGGGCCATGATTTTTGGCGATGTTATTCGTGAGAGGATTCAGTTAAATGAGGGAACCCTTTATTCTGGTGATCCGCTAAAAACGTTTGATAATATAAAGGTATCGAATGCTTTAGATACCGTAACTAACCTGATTGAAAATAAAAAATTTAAAGAAGCGCAGGGCATTATCACGAAAGAATGGCTGGGTAGAAATCATCAGATGTATCAACCTATGGCTGACTTATGGATTGATTTTCAACGTGATTCTCAAAAAGTAAAGGAGTATAGCCGTACGTTAAATCTGGCAGATGCAACGGTAGTCACTCAGTATAAAATAGGTGAAAATGCTTTCCGGCAAACTTATTTTGCCAGTTATCCAGATCACATTATGGTTTTCAGGTTGGAGGCACTGGGGAATGAACCTATACATTGCAAACTTTATCTTTCCACACCGCATAAACCCACAGAATCTATTTCTCTAAAGGATAATACGCTTCATTTGAAAGGAAAGGCGCCCTCTTTTGCTTTGCGCAGAGAATTTAAAATGGTGGAGAGTTTAAATGACCAGCACAAATATCCTGAAATTTATGATGAATCTGGGAATCTTCGGCCGAACGCGAATAACCTGTTATACGATCTCAGCGAATCGGGTGAAGGTCTAAAATTTGGAGTTAGTATCGAGGTGAGAAACGTGGGCGGGAAAGTGAAATATCATGAGGATCATATTCAAGTCGAAAATTCGAAAGATATTATTATCATTCTTACTGCAGCGACTAATTTCAATGGATTTGATAAAAGCCCTGCCATCGACGGACTTAATTTGGATTCTATATTGAGTTTGTATTTAACAAAAGTTCAAAAGGTATCGTTTGACTCCCTGAAAGGAAGGCAAGAGAAGGATTATAAGACTTTATTTCATCGGGTTTCCTTAAATCTTGCGACAAAAACTGAACAATCTTTACTCCCGACGGACAAAAGAGTTGAACTTTTTTCAAATGGAAAGGATCCTTCTTTTGTGTCTTTATATTTTCAATTTGGAAGATATCTGATGATTTCAGGATCCAGACCCGGTGGACAACCCCTTAATTTGCAAGGCATTTGGAATGAATTATTAGTACCTCCCTGGAATGGTGCTTATACTATAAACATTAATGCCCAAATGAATTATTGGCCTGCGGAATTAACTAATTTATCAGAATGCCATGAACCTTTTTTTACTGCCATTAAAGAGTTAGCTGTTAATGGAGAGAAAACAGCAAAAAACATGTATGGGGCAAATGGTTGGGTTGCTCACCACAATATGGATATCTGGCGACATGCAGAACCCGTAGATAAATGTACCTGTTCCTTTTGGCCTATGGCTGCCGGTTGGTTAACCAGTCATTTTTGGGAAAGATATTTGTTCTCTGGCGATTTGATGTTTCTTCGTAAAGAAGTTTTTCCCTTATTAAATGGTGCGGTAGCTTTTTATAAGGATTGGCTCATTAAAAATAAAATGGGGTATTGGGTAACACCTGTCGGGCATTCTCCGGAACATGATTTTATTTATGATGGAAATAACAGAGCTACTTTTAGCCAGGGTCCTACGATGGACATGGCTATCATCAGAGAATCTTTAGATAGGTATCTACAAGCTTGCCAGGTTTTAAAAATTCCGGATGATTTGAATGTTAAAGCTTTATTAAAAGATTTATTGCCCTATCAAATAGGTGAATTCGGTCAGCTCCAGGAATGGCAAATTGACTTTCAGGACAGTGAGGTTCAACACAGACATTTTTCTCATTTGTATCCTATTTATCCGGGAAATCAAATAAATGAGAATAATACACCTGAATTGATAGCTGCAGTAAAAAAAGTATTGGATAGGAGAGGAGATGAAGCGACTGGATGGTCAATGGGTTGGAAAGTGAATATTTGGGCTCGTCTGAAAGATGGAGATAAGGCGTTAAATATTTTATCTAATTTGTTTAAACTAGTTAGAGTGGACGGTACCAACATGAGTGGGGGTGGCACTTATCCTAATCTTTTTGATGCTCATCCTCCTTTTCAAATCGATGGTAATTTTGGGGCTACTGCAGGTATTGCTGAAATGCTGGTTCAAAGTCATGAGGGTGAAATACATCTTTTACCTGCCTTGCCCACTGCATGGCATACTGGCAAAGTAACTGGTCTGAAAGCCAGAGGTGGGATAACGGTGGATATGGAATGGGAAAATGGTCAACTTAAAATGGCAAAAATTCATAGCGCATTGGGCGGATTAATAAAAATCAGAACTAATGAGCAAGTTATTTGTGCCGATGGGGCTGAAAAAACGATTAATGTGAATTCAAATCCTTTATTTCAATGGGTTAATCCTGGTTTACCCATCATTCATAACCCAAAGGCAACAGCTACTTGGCAAAGTAAAAAGTCGTTTAAATTGACGTTGAATACTACATCAGGGGGTAATTACCATATATTTGCCAGGAAGTAAGTTATTTTGTATTGGTTTTTAAATATTCCGAAACACGGATTGGCTGGTCGGTATTGATGAAATCAATGCCAAGTTCAGGTAGCATTTTCCAAGCATCTGGGGTATCTGGTGTTGCCCAAAAACGAAAAGGGACCTTATATTTATGAACTGATTGAGTTATTTTCAACACTTTTTCTTTTTCCACAGCTGGTATGGTATCTTTCCCATTCCATCTGACAAACTTGTAAAATGGAAGGGAGACCATACCAATTTTTTCAAAAGATATTTTGTCCAAATCATCAATGGATTGGTGATCAAAAAACAAATACGGGGGGCTGTTATTATAATCTGAGGCAGGAGGCCTGTTTCCAGAAATAATAATCTTAACTCCTTTTCCCGTTTCAGGATGGTACAGGAATTTCTTGTAAGCTTCACATTTTTTGATAATTAATGCTAGGGTGGAGAGGGCCTCCGTTTTACAATCAACCAATAATTGTAATGATGGGTGCAAGGAAAAGGACAAGTCATTGCTCTGTCTTAAAGGTTCCAGATATAAATTTTCAAAGGTCCTGTTCGATCTGATGGATTCTTTTTCATGTGCTACAAACAACGTGTCTCTCAGTAAGATGACATCTACTTCAATAGACATGGCATTGGCTGAAGCAGCTTCCCAAAAAGGAATATGTCTCAAATAATCATTGTGACTATGAATATTTAAATCCTGTCCAAAAGCATTTACAAGAATTAAAGTGCAAAAAAAGGTCCATTTAACTTGTTTCATTTTCGTTGAATGTGGCGTTTTTAATTTTTTGGTGTGATTACCTGTCTTTTTTGTAAATCGTACTTATCTCCTTTTTTTAAAAAATAAAAAGGGTGTTCTGTACTTTTATCATAAACCAGTAAATAACTTTCTCCAATAACGCTAAAGGTATCCTTTTTAACTACCATCGCCGTATTTTCATCCAACCCAATGCCTAAAGAGGTGGGTAATTTTTCCAAAACTTTTGGCAAATCAAAAGACCTGTTTCTCGCTAAAACATGTTGATCAATCACCACATTTTTTAAAAAAGC
>Ga0114975_10001136_pt1 | contig 19294 bp, 19 predicted proteins | sample S_130626_EF_Meta_FD_87031 | JGI IMG/M metagenome (GOLD analysis project Ga0114975, IMG submission 87031) | Freshwater microbial communities from Lake Simoncouche, Canada to study carbon cycling - S_130626_EF_MetaG | ecosystem: Environmental > Aquatic > Freshwater > Lake | place: Lake...
CTGCTGCGCCGCCGCCGCCGCGAACTGCTTCGCCAGATCCGGGTTCTGCTTCAAGATATCATCCATATTCGGCATGCGCGAGCGCAAGAACGTGTTGCTCACGTGGCACATGAAGCCGGAGCCGGCGAGAGCCATCACGAGGCGCGCCTCCGGAGGCATCTTGCCGCGCTCCTTGTACTTGTCATAGAGCTCCTCGAAGATCTCATCGAAGTCCTCCACGTTCTCGTGCACGGACTCCGACCAGCCGTCGAGCTTCAGGTCGAAGGGGTCGAAGCGGCCGTTCAAGTACTGAATACCCGTCACGACGCTCATGAGGGCCTGGCGCTGGAAACGGAGCGATCCCTCGAGGTTCCGGGCATCCACGAGGCGGAGATACTCCTGCTTCATCTCATCGAGCGAGTTGTCCATCGTATAGCGCTTCGACACCGGAAAGCCCTTCTGCTCCAAACGCTGGAGCTTCGTCAAGTGCTCGATCTTCTCCTTCTTCTCCTGCTCGGGATCCATGCGGGGCGGCGCGGCGGCGGCCAGCGCAATGCCGGGGCCCGTAGCCGTCTGTGGATTCGAAAAGAGGCTGGGAGGCGCGTGCTCTTCGGCGGCCTTCTTGAATTCGATTTCAACTGGAGCGGGCGCGAAGTGCACCGTGGGTGCCGAGCCCCCGAGGTCGAGCGTGATCGGTTGAAGAGTATCAATCGTGCCGAGGCTGACTTCCGCAAGCCCAGAAGAAGGTGGCGGCGGGGCCGACGCCGTAGGCATTGTGTAAGTCTGGGGGCGAATCTTGCCCGGATTCGATAACATGCCGAGCCCGAGAGTGTCATTTGGATCAGAAAAGTCAATGACGTTGCCCATACCCGCGTCAAGTGTTACATCCATCGCGCCCAGGCCCGAGGCCACGTTCTCCATCTCGTGAATGGTGACACTGCCGCTCATCCTTCTTCGCATTGATTCGTTCTTTTTAGACGGCTTCGGTACGCGGTTCGGCGGCGCGGGAACCGCTACGGAAGGACCGGGAACCTTAAAGAAGGCATTTAACGTTCCCTGTGCTTTTTTCGAAATGGTCGCAGTTTACTATATTATAGCGGGTCGGGCTTAGGCTGTGCGCCGCTTCCGTGTTCCACCACCCTGCGCCTTCTTCTTCAAAAGAGTTCCCATAGCGAGCCCGCTAATCGTTGTATTAGCATCAGAACGCCCAAATGTCGTAAACTCAATGCTGAACCCGACGACACATTGATCGGATTCGAGCTGTCCCTTTATATTCTTCATTAGACTCCCCGTTATGTCATCCATTTTCTTATTTAGAAACGTATCAGGCCCACCTCCAAGGCCAACAATCCCTGACGCAATCCCCCGGAAAAGTGACACGGCCTCCGTGTGAGTGGCATAGATTGTCTTAACCGGGGTCCACATAGACGCATCATATTGCGGCGTTGTGAAGATGCTCATCTATTTTAGGGCAGCAAAATCCCAGCACATGCAGAAGGCATCGGCCAAATCAGACTTCTTTGTGTGACTCTTGAATTTGGCCAAATGGGTAGCAGCGTCTACGATCTTTCCCTGGGTTAAAAGACTGGTGACCTTGGCCTCCATGGCATCCTTTCGAGTCTTATATCCCGCGTCACCCACTTCAGCAACGGGCCCGTCAGTATTCTTCTTTCCCGCATGCACGAGCTTCACGGGCGGCGCCGGCTGCAAAAAGTCGCGCAGAGTGGCGTAGAGCAGGATCTGCACGGTCTTCATGGTCGGATTCTTTAACACGGGTTGATTCTCTAAGCAAATGTGGGTGGCCTGGCGAAAGGTTGCCAGGTTTGCCGTAATAAAGGCACGTATAGAGTCATGTAGTGTTGCCATGTCTGTATCAACCGCTTTTTTGATCTTGATCTTCTCGATCGGAAAGGAGAACTTGGGGGCCAGAAAGGCGGCGAGCCCGGACTTCGTACCCTTCTTGCCCGGAGCCAGGGCCCGGAGAACCGGAAGAGTTGCGGAGCGCTGGATAACGCCACTGAGATCTTTGAGGGGCGGCTGTCCGGCCGGGCAGTGGCGGATACAGGTCTGGCCGGCGGCCGTAAAGAAGGCAGCGGCCACCTTGCAGAACATACAGGGCGGCTTCACGACCTTGGTCCCGGCCTCCTCGCCGGCGAGAAGATTGTAGTTCTGCCAACCCAGAATGGTCGGCTTGGCCCCGCTCGCATCCAGCAGACACCAGGCAAGATTCTTGATTCCAATATCGAAGGCCAGAACCTTAATGGGATCTGGCATCTGATATTCTGTATCTGTCGCTGTTTAGCCTCTGGGCGTATTCCGGCCGCCCTCGTACCGTGTGGTGAGCCCGGCCACGGTCGGGGGCGGCTGCCGAAACATGTTCGGCTCCCAGGTCCCAAAGAGATCCGGGGCCACCGCTCCTTGGCGCTCGACCCCGATTCCTCCAGGGGCCCCCGTGAGGCGTCGGCTGCAATCGTCCGTCCGGCAATCAACTAAGACGGCCGGAGGAGGCACCGTATTCGCCATGTGAAAGCCCGATCCGTTCTGCTGGGAATAGCGCTCCCGGCCGACCCGGATAAGCTCTGAAGCATTCTTGGTCATCCACTCCTTCGTGGCGAACTGGCTGCCCGCCGGAACATTCTTACTGCAGTTCGGAAGGTAGTCCGTTACCAAACGGCCATCCGACATTTGGGCAGGGAAGCCCGGGTATCTGGAGTCGGGAGTGGGGAGCTGGGAGAACTTTCCTGTGGAGCTCGGCTTGAAAGGGTCGGGAGTTCCGGCATAGAAATTGGGTTTTGTAGGAAGGCGAAAGAGTTTAGAGTCCATATCTGCTTAGAGCGTAGCTTCCTCCAGATCAGCTCCCATTGTTTCGTTAGAGCCTGTATCCATAGAGAGATCGCCGCCAACAGGCTCAGCAACTGCATCCCCTGTTACGGCGGCCTCATTCTTAGATGAGTCAAGTGCGCGCAACACGTTGATGAGCTCACCGCGGCTGGTGCGCTTCGTCGTGCGCCCTCCCTTCTGCTCAACCAGTGCAACGAGCTCGGTGCGCGTCATGGCGTCATAGTTGGGCCCGACCTTCACTGGGGCCTCTACAGGGGGCTCGCCGGATACATCGGTGGGCGCCTGCTGTAGCACTTCGGCGTAGGCGGCCTCATCCTCAGCCTCGGCCTCGGCCTCTTCCTGGGACGGGGCCTGCGCCTCAGCCTTAAAAACAGCAGGAGGCTGATAGCTGTGAACAGAGGCTACCGGAAGAACCGGGGGACCCTGCTGCTCCGTGCTCTCAATCATCATCTTGATATCGACGAGGAGGCTCTCCATCATGCTGACACGCTTCTCGGTGTAGGTGATACGGCTATAGAGGTAGATCGCGGCCGAGCCGAAGAGTAGCATAAGAAGTACGCCGATTGCAATCGACTCGCTGAGGATGGCCATCTTTCTTTTTAGCCCGTAGAAGTTGGAGTCTGCTTGGGGGCCGCGATGCGACTTAGCCCGAACCGTTCCCACACGCCCTTCACGCTGCTCACCCTACAGATGCCGGGCTCAACACGGAATGAGAACTCCACTCCATCCGGGCGATCCGTGGCCTGGCAACAAATCGCCTTCACAGACTTCGGGGCGGCCTCGATCAAAGGAAAGATGTGCGTGCTAACAATGCTCATGCTCCTTGTACTGGCCCACAGCTGCTCCAAGAAAAGGGTCGCCGTCCGGGCGCCATCCGGTGCATTCGTACTGTGGAACAGTTCATCGAAGAGGACCAGGCCGCCGTCGCCCTGATTCAGGGCCGCCGCTGCGAACCGGACCTCTGTTTCGAACATGGAGAGAACGCCGGGGCTGTCCCGGAGCTGGAGACCGGAGGCAATCCAGGAGAACCGGGGCATGGCGGCGGCGGTCGCCGGAGCACATCCGTAGGCGTGTCCGAGAAGCACCGACTGAAGGACGGCGCGCATGAAGGACGACTTGCCACCGCCATTCGGTCCGGTGATCACGGCGTGCCCGGGCTCAGTGCCTCCGAGAACAACCGACGAGGCCACGCCCTTCTCCAGAGAAATGTCCACCACCTCCACAAGATCTAAGCTCCCTTCCCGGAACGTCACCGCCTTCAGCTCGGGCTTCACGGCGAGGCGCCAAAGAATCTCCAGCCGGGCCAGACTCTTCAAGGCGATGCGAAGGCGCTCGGGCTGCTCCTTCACCAGAATGAAGGCGCGGCGAGGATCGTCGTCGAGCTCCTCCAAGCTGTTCGACAATGGCACTCCGAGCCGGTTTAGAGCCCGAATGCGATTCCGGAGTTCGATTAGCTTTGTACCCATGGTCAAAAACACCTTATCGGTCTTGTACAAGTGCATCGCATTCTGAATGGGCTGGATCATGCTCTGGACAAAAGAGAATACAAAGAAGGCGGCCTGCATGATCGACTTCGGAGTGAGAAGGTCTGCGACGGGTGGTCCGGCGCCGCCGACACCGCCCCCTTCAAAGAAGGCCTGCGGATTCACAAGATCTCCTGACCACATCGTTCTCAGAATCCCCATATACTGGTCCTGTGTGATGGGCAGAGCATAGACGAATCGTAAAAGCAGATAAGGCATGATCCAGGCCACAAGTGGAAAGAGAAGAGTCATGGCCGGGACGACCCAAATCTTAAAGAGCGCTGTGGCCATTAAGATAAATGGGAGGTGATTCAAGGAACGCAGCAGCTCGTGCGTGAAGCTGAGTTGGGCGAGAGAATCGTCTTTCAGAGAATCAGCCTCCTTCGTGGAAGTCTCAAAGAACTCCTGGATGGATGTCTCGATTGCGGCCAGCTGTTCAAACTCCGGCTGCAAATCTGGTACAGCGCGAAGCCCCTCGATATGCTTGACTCGGTCTTTAAGAACCGATGGCTTTGTCTGTACGGCTGTGGCGAGATCCATTGCCAGAAGCTCGGGTGCCTGGGACATCTTACAGCCGAGCCATCCGGACAGATTACCCAGGTTTGCATCATTCACAATATGGGCGCCGGCGGCCACAGTCGGCGCCTTTAACATTCTGTTGGACCGGCAGAAGATCAGGTTGTGATGTGTTACGCAACGGGAATGAAATGACAGTAAAATTGCCCTAAGAATGGGTTTAAGGTCCCATTACAAATATACAGTATGTCAATGCAGGACCCTCTATCGGTTGTCCAAAGCATTCTATCTCATCAGGCAACGGCACCGAGGCCGTCTGAAACAGTCTGTAGAGCTATTGCAAATATGAAGGATCTATGTGAGCTACAGGGTGTCGCGGACTGGCGGCGCGGCACGCAGTCCGCTACAAATCTCCAGCGATTCGCACCCAGGGGATCACCTCGTGGCAAATCGGCCCCAACGACGCCCGTGTCTCCGGATACGCCGTCGCCTTTGCCAACGCATTCGCCGCATAATCGGTATCAGTCGAAATTCAAGAACTCGACGCAGCCGGTGGAGGACAAGATTCTGAACAATATTATTCTTTCGAAGCTGAATAAATTCAGCCCGGCAACCTATGCGGATGTCCGTGAGTTCCTCTACCAGATTTTAGGCTCCGGCGACCCGGATCTGGCAACCCTTGTGCGGGATTTCATCATGCTCGTTTTCAAGAAGGCCGCATCTGAAGAGGTCTATTGTGCCTTATATGCGAAGCTGCTGGCGGAGATTTCTAGCCGCTATACGGTGGTGCTGGAGGAAATGAATAAGCTGCAGTCGAACTATACTGATATCTTTGAGGACGTTGTAGAGATCCCGGAGGGCGGTGATAACTATGAGTCCTTTGTGGAAAAGAATAAGGAGAAGCGCTATCGCCAGGGCTACAGTCAGTTCCTAGCCGAGCTCGCGGGCCTCGAGATTCTCGAACTATCGACGCTGCGCGACACCTTTCAGCTGCTGCTGAGCCTTATTCAGCGTCATGGGTTAACGGCTGGCAAAAAGACGCTGGTTGATGAATATGCGGATTGTCTTGTGCGGATGTCGAAGGTTCTGAAGAAGCGCGTAACTCCATTCTTCTTAAATGCGCGCACCAGTCTTCTGGAGACTTGTGGTGAAACTCTGAACTTCTGTATTTCGACGAAGTGTGAGAGCATTAGCCCAAAGTCCCGGTTCCTGCTCATGGATGTAAAAGATATTCTAGACGGTAAATAGAAATGGCTAAGGGAACACGCAAGGCTGGTCGCAAGAGTATGCGCAAGGGATCTCGTAAGATGCGCGGAGGCAACTCGAATATGGGGTACAAGATGGGTATGGGTGGAGGCAACTCTAACATGCGTCCTATGGGCATGGGCGGCGGCAAGGCCGGTCGCAAGGCTTCTCGTAAGGGCGGCAAGGCCGGTCGCAAGGCTTCTCGCAAGGGTCTTCGCCTAGTGCAGCGCGTTTGGAGCCCCTTCAACCACCTCCTCAGAGCCACGGGCGAGTCGGCCCAGCGCGTTGGATCTACGGCCGGCCGCATTGTCAGAGAGACGGCCAGCCTTCCGGCGGGCGTCGGGCGCACGTTCGCCAAGCACAGCAATATGGCCGTGCGCAATACTTTTTACGGCGGTCGCCGTGGATCTCGCCGCACCGGTCGCAAGGGCCGCCGTACGGCTCGCAAGTGACCAAAATTAACACACCTACTTGGCCGTGTCCAAGCATCGAAATGAAGAATGCCGCCTCACAGAAGATGGCAAAGAAGGAGTCTGGCGATGCGGGTAAGTCCCCGGATCGCAAGAGCCCGAAGACTCATAGCAAGAAGGCTGGTCGTGGTGCCCAGGATGATGATGATGAGAGCGTGGATAGCCACGGCAATATCCGCGGCCTCATCGCCTACAGTTCCGACTCGGAGGATTCTATTGATACGAGTCTAACGCCAGAGGATCGTCTCGTGATTAAGCGCACGGCTCGCGCGGCCGCTACGGCCGCCAAGGAGAAGATCAAGGCCCGCCTGAAGGCCGAGGAGTCGTCTCCTGAGCCGTCGCCTGCACCTACGCGGAAGGCCAAGGGGTTCGTGCCCAAGAAGAAGAAGGCCAAGAAGGAAGAGCCCGAGTCGGAGTCTGAGTCTGAGGAGGAAGAGGAAGAGCCCGTCAAGAAGAAGGCCGCTCACAAGAAGTCAAAGAGCTCCAAGAAGCCAGTTGTCGAGACGGAGACGGAGACCGAGAATGAAGAGGAGGACGATGAGGACTACGACGATGATGACGAGGAGGACGAGGAGGATGACGATGAGAAGGCCCCGGGTGGTTTCGTAATCACCATGGGTGGCTACGAGGAGGAAGAGAACCGCATGGTGCCGAAGCGCCACAATATGAAGAAGGAGTCCGAGATTGTCAAGAAGTTTGTCAATCTGGTAACGAAGCCTGTGGACGAGGGCGGGATCGACGATCAGATTGACGAGTTCAAGCGCCTCACCGATAGTAAGCAGGCCGAGATCATCAATGTTCTGGAGCGCCGCCCGGAGACGGACCCGAACTACCAGAGCATGATGTTCCGGATTCTCTCTATGAAGCTGCCGAATGAGACGCGGGCCATGGTGCTCGCCAAGTACAATACGCTCCAGGCCATGGACCCGGGCGCCGGTGAGTACTACAAGCTCCGTTCCTGGCTAGAGAAGGTGACGGCGCTGCCGCTGGGTCTCTATAAGGATGTGCCGGTGCGCATCGCGGATGGCCAGGAGACCTGCGGCGCCTTCATGGAGAAGGCGCGGCGGGCCCTCGGTGAGGCGATCTACGGTCAGGAAGAGTCGAAGCTCCAGATTCTCCAGTTCATCGCGTCCAAGATCGCCAACCCGGACGCGCGTGGCCTGTCGCTTCTTCTGGCCGGCCCGCCCGGCATTGGTAAGACGAGTCTGATCAAGAATGGCATCGCCAAGGCGCTCGGCTGGCCCTTCCAGTTCATCTCACTCGGCGGCGACTCGGATGCCAGCACCTACATGGGTCACCAGCTCGTGTATGAGGGCTCGCACTGCGGCAAGATTGTGAACTCGGTGATTGGTGCGAAGTCGATGTCGATGATCCTGATGTTCGACGAGCTGGACAAGATCAGCTCTACGGCGAAGGGTGAGGAGGTGCAGAATCTCCTCGTGCACTTGACAGACCCTGTCCAGAATGGCGAGTTCGAGGACAAGTACCTGAGCGGCATCCCTCTCGATCTCAGCAAGGTGCTGTTCACCTTCTCGGCCAATGACCTCGGCAAGATTGATCGCGTGCTGATGGACCGCATGGTGGTGATTGAGCTGAAGGGCTATTCGGCCAAGGAGAAGATCGCGATCGCGGAGAACTTCCTGCTCCCGACGGCCCTCAAGGACCTCAATCTCGATGAGAAGGTCGGGATCAGCAAGGAGGTTCTGGAGCATGTGCTGACGAACTATGCGCACGAGGAGGCCGGTGTTCGTGAGCTGAAGCGCTGCGTAGAGACCATTGCCCAGAAGGTCAATATGCTGCGTATCTTCAATACGAAGGACCTGCCGTTCCACATTGCCAACTTCACACTGCCCTTCGTGGTGAAGAAGGAGCATGTGGACCTGTTTCTGAAGAAGAAGGCTGGCGTTGACCCCTCGTTGCGCGGAATGTACACCTAAAATAGAATGGCGAATCAGCTTGAACAATATTATATGTGGAGGGTTGTAACTTTTGCTGCCTTTGTGACTATTTTTGCTGCATGGTTCTATATACCTCAGTTTATGAAACTGGGATTTCCTGCTCTAACCTTTGCACTCGTATTAGCTATGCTCGGTATCTACTATTTTCAATATAAATCCGGATACGATCCACGGGGATACTATCGTGGAGTGCCGCCAAAACATGGGGGCTTGATTACACGATATATCTATCCCGAATAGATGACAGTTAAGCTTGAACAGTATTTCGCAGTTGCTTTTGGTATTGGATTATTAATATTATTAAGATATCTTGGCTGGAAATCAATGCGATATCCCACATTTATAAATTTCATAATCTTTATAGTTTTCGTTATGATTATACTTATTGAATATAAAAAGTTTATTTAATAGATGCGCTCCAAGGTGTATAAAGCATGGATAGGCCTTGTAATCGTTATACTAGCGATTGCAAGCCTCTACCTTATCAATAGACCCTATCTGAAAGAAATCGGCATCATTAATCTCGATTCATCCAAGGAGCGCTGGTCGGCCTTGCAGCCCGAGTTGACCGCCCTACCCTATCCGGTTCGGCGTTTTCCAGCCATCGATGGGCGGAAGATGACGGAGCAACAGTTTGAGGCAGCGGGCATTCCCTATTTGCTTTGGCCCGCACAGGCGGATGAACAGATAAAGAAAAAACGGGCAGGCGAGATCGGTTGCTACTTGTCTCATAGGACACTTATTCAGCAGTTCGGATCGGGTTGGGCTGCGCCAAATGCGGGCCATCTCGTTTTAGAGGATGATGTCACGGTTGTGAAAGATGCGGCGCCGAAGCTAGAGGCTGCGCTAAAGGCGTTGCCGTCGAACTGGGATATTCTCTGCATAGGAATCGGGCACTCTACCCTCGATGAGCCCAAAAATGGTCTGGCCCGTGTTCAAAAGTTCTGGGGCACCTATGCCTACATCGTTCGTCACGGCTCGATTCCGAAGATTATGGACCGCATTCAGGTCATGAACAACCCGATCGATGATATGCTATCGAACTCCAAGAATCTGGTCATTTACGCGATGCAGCCGCCGATTGTGAACTTCCGTTTGCAGGCTTATTCGGAGATTCAGCAGAAGGTGACGTAGGCTGCAGCCAGATTGTATCGAGCTTCTCGCGATCCGCCTTCAGGGCGGCCAACTTCTCGGCCATTTCTCTGGAGGCCGGTGTGTCCGCTTTGATACACTGCGTTCCAGGGCCCCAGCGACGAAGGGCGCAGCCTGACATTTCTGTTCGGAGAAGAGAAATATGTAAATCATCTCTGATGATTTATACATTTCTCTTTGGAAAAGAGAAACATGTGAATCATCTCCAACGTTTCGCATCTTTTTCCTCCGCCCGATATAATGACGATCTCACCCATGGCCATTCAACACTACGTCTTTGGAACTACTAGAAATATTTTGGCGGGCGCGGGCCTAGCCTACGCCGTACAGAATCAGAGATATCTAGAGATCCCATTCACCATATTTACTCCTTCCATATATGCTGGCTATCACTTATACAGCAATAAGGAGAAAATTACAGAATGGATTAAAGATGTATCAAGATTATAGACATAGACATAGATAGCTATACAGTGAAGTGCCAAAGTTAAGCACCCCCTTAAAGGGGGGTACTTAACTTTGGCACAATACGGATGCTGTCAAGTGCCAGGATTAATAACTCCTTTGGAGTTATTAATCCAGCCTACTTGACAGCTTGGCGCCTAAATCTATCACTAAATAACAGAATGGCCAAGCCCTATCCCCTCGTGGCCGCTCGTGTAGCCAAGAGCCCCTTTAAGAACATGGTCAGGACCAGAAAGGCCCTCGCCGCCTATAAGGCCAAGAAGCCGGTCGGTTTCACGGCCCGCTCCTCTTTAAAATCTATGGGCCTGGTCCCGAGAGCAAACGGCACATACAGGCTCGGTAAAAAGTATGCGTAAGATAGAATGAAGGACCTCACCATAATGTATCTGCAAAAGAAGTTTCACATGCTTGTGATAGCTCTTGTGCTTATTGGAGGCATTAACTGGCTGGCCGTGGGTCTCACGGGCAAGGACTTAGTGCGCTACGTGCTGAGTCCGAAGTATGCGCGTTTCGTCTACGTGGTCGTTGGCTTAAGCGCTCTCGGACTCCTATTCCGCCGAGATGTCTACCTCCCTTTCTTGGGCGAGTCCCTCGTGCCCGCCGGTGCCTTGACGGCCAGATCGCCCCAGGGTGCCAATGACCAGGTGACGATCACAACGAAGCCCGGCTCCAAGGTCCTTTTCTGGGCGGCGGAGCCCAATCCGACGGCGGGCAAGGCGATCCCGACGTGGCAGGAGGCCTATGGCGCGTATGAGAACTCCGGTGTTGCCGTGGCCGATGAGCGCGGCAAGGCGCTTCTGCGTTTCCGGGGTATGCCGCAGGCCTACACGGTGCCCGTGCACGGCCGCCTCGACCCCCACGTACATTTCCGGATTGCGGACGGCGCCATGCTCGGACCCGTGCAGACCTACTTCTTGAAGGATGGGCGCGTTGAGGCGTTCTCGAATATGCTATAAGATATAGGTATAGGCCGTGTATGCTAATTCCAAGTGAAACTGTTATCAGACACTTGAAATCAGCAGGTATCAAGGTGGGTCGCGTGCTCCATATAGGTGCACATGACTGTCAAGAAGCCGGATTTTATAAGGAACTCGGAATCAAACCAGAACGCACCGTCTGGATTGACGCACTTGACCATAAGGTAGCGCAGGCAAAGCGGCGTAATATACCAAACGTCTACAAGGCGGTCATAACAGATACCGATAATGCAGATATTACATTTAATGTCTCGAATAACGAGCAATCTTCTAGCGTGCTTGATCTCGGGACGCACAAAGAAGAGCACCCCGATATCCACTATATTCAATCGATTCAAGAAAAGACAACGACTCTTGATACATTTTTACAGTGTGAAACGATTGACCCCGTCTTCGATTTCTGGAACATTGATATTCAAGGGGCTGAGCTTCTTGCTCTAAAGGGCGGCGAGCAGGCCTTGAAACATGTGCATGCGCTCTATCTAGAAGTGAATGAGAAGGCACTCTATAAGGGCTGCCCTTTGATTGGAGAGCTTGATGCGTACCTACTTGAGCGCGGATTTCGGCGCGCAGAAACTAAGATGACATCTCACGGATGGGGCGATGCTCTTTACCTTCGAACTGCTCCGCGTATATTAATGCTTGTCTTAGCCAGTGATGATGGCGGCCTGTATAGTGGGCTCCAGTCCATATGGAAACTCTATATGGATTCTGAGCCGCGGATTGACTGCTATTTTATAAAGGATCGGGAAGAGCAGGATCAATCTGCCATCCTAGAAGACAACACCCTCTATATAAAAACCTATAAGGGATACGCCAATAATGATAGTCTCTGGTTAAAGACACTACGGGCGTTTGAATACTTCCAACCTACTCTTGATATATACGACTACGTATTCCGACCGAATCTCTCCAGCTTTATCCGCTTTGACAAGTATTTACAGTTCTGTAAGAGTCTTTCTAGAACGAGACTCTATTCTGGGCAAGTGAATACCGATTACGGCCTACAGTATGCCTCAGGTTGCGGCTTCACACTCAGCATAGACTTGGTCAAGCGCCTCATTAAGACGCCTCCGAAGCACTTTGTGATCGATGATCTCACAATTGGCACGGCCATGCGCGACTGGGGCATTCCTATTGTTACAGCGCCCAGGCATACCATACAGCCGGATAATCTGTCGACCCCCGATGAAACGAGCCTACCGAAACTGGCCATACTTTTAGAAAATCCTGGAGATGTCTATCACTATAGGGTTCGCACGGGAGACGCAGGCCGTTTAGAGCGGGACCTCAAGATTCACCGGATCCTTTATGAGCGATTTTATGATGTTTCTGGATTAAAGGGGGCCGAATAGAAGTCTAATAGATGACCCAAATAGTGTTCTTCTGTGATAAACACTATGGGGGGTACGGCGACAGGCTCGTAGGAATGGCCTCGGCCATCACAATAGCTCGAGCTCTTGGAGTTCCTCTGGCCTTTCAATGGGAGCCCGAATTCATGGAACTCTGTCGGGCCCAGCCGGCTCTAAATGCCACAACCCATTTGAACCTTATTAATCTGCGCAGTTCAGACATCTTAGAGAAGCAGAATCTGAGAGAACTTTGGCAAAACCAGGTCGTTCGCTTTAGCGCCAATATTCCGGTCGATCGACTTCTATGGTCGAATCCGCACTTTTCGTTGCCCAGCTATCAGGCAGAGGCCATCAGGAGTTTTCGAGAGATCATGCCCTGCCTCGGGCTTCCAGCCATTTTTCCCAAATATGAGTTCGGCGTCCAGATCCGCTGTGGAGACACCTATTGTATGCCGCATGCGGGCGCGCAGCAATATATTCCGGAAACGGCGTGGCCAGACTTTGCGGAACGCGTGAAGGCCTATCTGCTGGGCAGAGGGGTCAAGGGCGCCATTTATCTGACCTCGGACACCTATAAGATTTATCCGATATTCAAGGCCCTGAATGATGAGACTCTGCAGTTTGTAACGATCGATCGGGTCGCTGATATCCATTTCGATTTCTATAACTCGACGGGCAAATACAAGGAGATCGTGGCGGATCATCTGGAACTCCAGTGCTGTCGTCGGATTATCACGGGCCTTCGCTCAAACTTCGGAACCACTGCGGCCTATTGCTCGCAAGTCTGTAAGGAGATAATCCTATATGATCGGGGATTCAAGGCCTTTGATACGAGGGCGCAGCTTGTTCTAAAGGAGTTCCCGGACGAAGCAGACCGCCCTTGAAGCATGTTGAAGGAGGTGCTGTGTATAAGGGTTTCCGAGATCCTGGAGATTCTGGCAGCCGTCGCCGCCATACAAAAAGGCGATTTGGGAACGGTCATAGGATTCTGTTACGGTGGGCCAGAAGGCCATTGGTAGACTCCCTTCTCCGAGTTCATCGCGCCCCACCTTTCCGTAGATAATCAGATCGAACTCTCGGGCTCGAATCCGCGCCTCTATATCATACCGATCAGTCCCTGCCTCTTCCAGTTTTCCACCGTAAGTGAAACCATTGCCATGTTTTTGACTGAGATCACACCCCTTGTAGAGTACGTCTATCTTAGGATAATCTACAAAGGCTGTCCCCAGTTTTCTACGGAGGCCGAGCGCCAGGAGTTCCCGCGTATAGTTCTCTCCGCTGTGGCAACGGATCATGAGCACCTTAGAGGCGTTTGGAAAGGGCTCGAGAAATCGCTTAGTAAGCGCCGACACGGAGCAGTGGTTCCTGCAATGCGCCAAAAGGCGTAGAACATAGAGATCGTAGAGTGCCTCCTTTCCGGGATTCCAGGGCAGCAGTTCGGCGCAGGCCTCTAGGACCAGGGACTTCGGAAAGGTGACCATCGTATTTACGGGACAGGCCTCGAGATCCTTGAAAATCGGAATGCAGCCGGCGGCCAGAATCTCATAGTGTCTGAGGCAATCCCAGCCACCCTTTCGCTCCGTATAGGCGAAACGAGAGGCCCTGTATTGCTCATGGTAAGCCGCCTCTTCACCGGATTTAAAGCAATAGTTTGACCGATTCCCGGGCTGGATCTCAGAAAAAACACGAGTTTTCGGCGGGACTTCTGTGACTATATACTCATCCGGAATCGCATATGGCAGTGGTATAATGTTCATATGATTCATGATATTAAGAATGCATTAAGTGATCACTCCCGAATATCGTGGCGGCACACCGGGCAACGCACATTCTGCTGGAACCAGGTGTCGATGCAGCCTGTGTGAAACTGATGGTCACAGGCATTGATCGTGCGCGCCTCCGTATTGACCGTGATGGTGTCCTGGCAGATAGCGCACACCTCATCGGCATCCGTGAGGACTTCAAGAGTGGTCGCCGTCGCAATCTGCTCAGCCGTGGGTCGAACGATTACGGGATCCTCGAAACGCTGGTTGGCCGCAGCGGGAGGCGGCCCCATCATCGCGAGCAGAAGATCCTGGACGTTCATTGGAATGGCCGGCATCACGTTCGTGAAGTTGCCCGCAGGAGGGCGGAGCATGTTCAGAAGATCTGCGCTGGCCTGCACAATGTCTGGAGGAGGCGCGTGAATAGGTATAGGCCGAGGAGCGGCCCGCATCGGCCTGTAGGCGGCCCGGCCAGCGGCAAAGAGATCAAAGTGGCGCCGCATCTGGGAATGGGCATAGGCGAAGAGATCTGGAACCGTCTGGAAGGCCTCTGGCTCGTAGAGCATGGCCGGAAAGTAGTTGTGCAGAGTATCCAGCATGGGATTGTCATAGTGAATCACGTACGCCATTTATTGCTGGCCTTGGTGAAATTGAAGGTGATAATTTTGCTTGGCACCAGTATCAGCCATGTCAGGATACGGAGGCCTTGTGAATATGGGCCTAACCTGCTACGCCAATGCCGTGATTCAGTGCCTGCGCCATTGTGAAAAGATGCCCTGGATCTTTGAGAAGGGGCGGTTCGATACTCTCTTTAAAAAGCAGCCGAAGCCCGACCGGGCCGCGAAACAGGCTCTCACCACCTCCTTTGCCGAGGTCGTCCAGATGCTCCAGACCTGCAAGAAGGGTCAGAGTGTCCGGCCGGCCGACTTATGGAAGAATCTGCCGGCGTGTGTTGTAAACACTGGCTTCGAACAGTTTGCCCATAAACAGTGTCACGATGCACACGAGTTCTTCCTCTTTCTGCTCGATGTCGCCCATGAGGCGATGGCTCAGGAGGTCGATATGACGATTATGACGAAGGCGACTACAGAGAAAGAGTCTCGCGTTGTGCAGGCGCTGAACGTCTGGAAGCGGGAGTTCAGCAATCTCTATAGTCCGATGGTCGACCTCTTCTATGGCCTCATGCATGTGCGCGTGGAGTGCCAGACCTGCAAGAATACGACGCACCGCTGGGAGACCTTTACATCGCTGAAGGCGGCGGTGCCTGCCACGGCTACGGAGCCGCCGAGCCTGGGTGAAATGTTGGCCGAGGAGCTGAAGCCGGAGCTTATCGAGGGCTACGATTGTGAACCCTGTAAGGCGAAGACGGTGGCCAAGAAGTCACTGTCCATTTGGCGGATGCCGCAGACAATGGTGGTGTGCCTGAAGCGCTTCTCATATACGGGCCAGAAGATCCAGACAAAGATTGCGGCCATTGGCCCGACAGATTTCGGTGCGCATTTCTCGGATGAGAGCCCCGAGAAGTCGAAGACCTATGGGCTCCGGGCCATTGTGGATCATCACGGATCAAGTGGGGGGGGTCATTATACGGCACAGTGCCGTCATACGGAAACCGATACCTGGGTTCTGTATGATGATGAGGGAATCAGGGAGCTCGCCGAGCCGTTCTTTGGACACTCGACCTATATGCTGTTCTTTCGGCGGGTCTAATAAAAATAAGTTCTAGGCACATACTATTTTTTAAACTCAGACAAGCAGCGCCGCCAGATCATTCGGCAGCTGCTCCACCTTCGTGCCGTAGTGCGCCTCAATGTCATCCATGAGCCGCGTCTCCTCGGGGCACAGAAGGTTAATCGCGCAGCCCTTGCGACCAAAGCGGCCGCTGCGACCAATACGGTGAATGTAGTTCTCGCGCTGCGTGGGCAGCTCGTAGTTAATCACGAGCAACACCTGCTGTACATCAATGCCACGGGCCAGCAGATCCGTGCTGATCATAATACGCACCGTACCCTTGCGGAAATCGGCCATGCGCTTGCGGCGCTCCTCTACGTCCATCTCACCGTGGATAAAGGAGAGCGGGAAGCCCTGGGCATTCATCTTCTCGGCCAGCCACTCGACGCGCGGCCGCTTATTGACATAGATCAGCGCCTGATTGATATTCAGATGCTGGTACAGGTCGCAGAGTACATCATACTTGTACTCCTCCCGATCCAGCTTGACATGGAACTGCTTGATGCCATCGAGAGTCACGGCCTCGGGCGGTACCAGGATACGAACCGGATTGCGAAGAAGCTTGCCCGCGAACTCTACGACGTCGATCGGCATCGTGGCCGAGAACAGACAGGTCTGCGTGTCCGAAGGGAAGCCGAGCTGGAGGATACACATGATCTGCTCCTTGAAGCGGTCCTCCAGCATCTGGTCAGCCTCGTCCATGATGAGCACGCGGATGTGCTCGCGGCCGAGGGCCTTCCGGCTCATCAGATCATAAATACGGCCGGGCGTGCCGACCACGAAATGCACACCCTTGTCGAGCGCCTTCAGGTCCTCGCGCATGGGCGTACCACCCGTGACCGAATAGGTCGTGATCCCGAGAAACGAGCCGAGGGTCTTGACGACGCTTTCAATCTGCTGGGCGAGCTCACGCGTGGGCACGAGCACAAGTACCTGGGTCTTCTTAATCGCCGGATCAATACGGCAGAGGGAGCCGATCGAGAAGGTGCCCGTCTTGCCCGTACCCGACTGGGCCTGGGCAAGAATATCACGACCCTCCTTAATCGGCACAATGGCCTTCTGCTGAATCGCCGAGGGGCGCTCAAAACCATTTGAATAGACGCCCCGAAGAATCATCTCGGGCAGGCCCATCTCGTCGAACGACTCATACGCCTTGAGGTCCGTCGACACCATATCATCCACGCTATCGATCACAAGGTTTGGCTCCATTATGCTATAACATATACGGGGCATCCATAGGCCCTCAATTTTGAATGACACGTTTCACGCTTTGCCGGTAAAATTAGCTTTCATAACCAGGATACCTGGCGGCATGGCGGACGATGATTATGAAGAGTTCGCGGACGACTTGGTAGAAGAGGGTGAGGAGGTGGAGGCCCTCAATGACGAGCCGCATGACATGCTCCTAAAGTTTCACCCAGAGACAGTGATCGACTACGCGGAAACGGTGCTACCCTCCGTGCCCCTACAGGTGGCGCCGGCAGGATCTACGGCCACGGACGCCAATCACATGAGCCCACCCTTTCTGACCGTCTATGAGCGGACAAAGGTTCTCGGCACGCGGGCGAATCAGATTGCGGACGGCGCGCGCCCCTTCATTGTCGTCCCGGACCATCTGACAGAACCGCTAGAGATCGCGAAGCTGGAGCTCGAGCAGCGGCGTCTCCCCTTCATCATCAAGCGCCCGATGCCCGATGGCACGTTCGAGTATTGGCGCCTTTCAGATCTCATGATCCTATAGAATGCTACGACTGAAGACCGTTAAAAAATCGCATCGACCTGAAAAGAAGTTCGATGCGGTTTTTATTCGGGATGGGCGCGAGAAGACGATCAGCTTCGGCGCGGCCGGCATGTCCGATTTCACGAAGCACAAGAACGTCACACGGAGAGCCCGGTATCTGAAGCGGCACTCCGGAATGGGAGAGAAGTGGTCGCAGCCCGATACGGCAGGGGCCTTATCGCGTTGGATCCTTTGGAATAAGCCGACGTTTGCCGCGTCGCTTGCCGATTTTCGGAGACGATTCAAAGTCTAACAAGCTAGAACCCGTCATCATCGCGCTCTTTAAAGTACAGAGCCAGTTTCTCGCGAACGGAGTTATCCGACACCTCAAAGACGCCGTCCCGATTCTCCTTCAGGATTTTCCGGACGTCCGCTATTCCATCCAGAATCACATGCCGCTCCTGATATTTCCGATTCTTTCTGGCTCCGTGCCAAAGATGATAGACAGTGCCCTCAATGCAGCCGATCGATGGTCTTGGGCCTTTTTTGAATTCTGTGTAGGCGGGCTTCAAGGCCGGCTTCAAATACGTAGGGATAAACTCGACGCCGAGCCACGCTGCAGCGGAAAGCGTATCGCCACTTCCAGTGATACCGTATTGGAAGAATCCATTCCGACGGAACCAGGACCGCTGGAAGGCCCAGCCGAATCCGGGGTGGTAGGCCGGATTATACGGTTTCTTCAAATCCATGAAAAGAACGGAAGGGCGCTCATCCGTGACTTCCTTATAGGTTAAATCCAACCAGCACGCTGTAGAAAACGGGTGAACAACCTCGTATTGATTCAGGGCCCTCGAGAGATCAGAATACCAGGAAGGTCTCGCAAAGACAATATCCGCATCGAGGAACAGGAGTTTCGTGTAGCGCCAGGGAACCCGTCTCTCGAGAAGTCGACAGAGGCGCTCCTTGTGAAAAAGTATAGAGGAGCCCCAGACATGAAAGGCGTCGGCGATTTCGGGAGTTGAGAAGACCAGCTCTAAGGTGTAATAGGGTATGCCGGCTAAACGCAGTTTTTCAACGGTATAGAGATAGTTCATGAGTATGCGCTTCGAGTTCACAGGATTAAAATAGACGAAGCAGACGGCCATATCCTTCCATCGAGGCTTCAAATAAACACAGCTAACCGGATCAACATAGGTCTTTGTTATTGTAGGATGTGTGGGCACATGGGGCCTCGATTGCTTAAGGCCCATATCTAAAATGATACCCTATTAAACTTTAAGAGGCAACTGTGACTTTCCTACCATGCTTGACGGATAGACGGGTCTTGGGGCACGCTTTTCTAGAGGAGGGCGCACGGTGTGCGCAGAATCTGAGAAGCATCTTCTGGCCGTTCTATACATGGAAAAAATGAGGGCTCGTTTTTCAACGAGTGGGGATAAGATTGAGACCACCTCCATCTATTGGGTCTTTGGGAATTTGCTTATAGGCTTATTGCCGCCCACAGGCTTATTGCCGCCCATAGGCTTATTGCCGCCCACAGGCTTATTGCCGCCAATGCTTCCCACAGTTCAAACAGTTGATAAAGATCGTCATCGGCTCATC
>Ga0114975_10001137_pt1 | contig 19288 bp, 22 predicted proteins | sample S_130626_EF_Meta_FD_87031 | JGI IMG/M metagenome (GOLD analysis project Ga0114975, IMG submission 87031) | Freshwater microbial communities from Lake Simoncouche, Canada to study carbon cycling - S_130626_EF_MetaG | ecosystem: Environmental > Aquatic > Freshwater > Lake | place: Lake...
CTGGGGACCAGTTGGCGGCCCAGGTTACTCCTACGGTGACGGATATTTCTTCCATGACGACACAAACAAAATTTAACAGGAAAACGCAATGTTATACATTAAAATAGAAAACAATCAACCAGTAGGATATCCAATGATAGTGCAGACCATACGCGATCTGCATCCAAATATTTCCTTCCCCTCAATCATTGATTCTAGCGAACTACTGGTTCTAGGTTATGCAGAATTTAGCAGAACTTTACCGCCAGATGTAGGAGTATTGCAAAAGGCTGTTGAATTAACTCCAGTATTTGATGGCACAGTAGCAACCCAGACTTGGGAAGTACGGGCTATGAGCGATCAGGAAAAAGCAGATGTTACTGCAAATGCATTGATTGCAGCCAAAAGCATACAAAGAAGCCTACTATCGGGCTCTGACTGGACAGAGATGCCCAGTGTACAGGCTAAGAAAGACCAAACCTGGAAAGACAATTGGGCCGCATACAGAACAGCAGTGCGAGATGTAGACAAACAAGAGCATTGGCCTTTGGCACCTATATGGCCTGTAGAGCCTATAAACGACATTGGTGAGCCCGAACCCAATTAATAAGCATACGATAAATACTAGATAAGAACTTAGGTAGCGAATAATGGCATATCAAATAGACAGATTTAACGGCACATTTTTAGTTTCAGTTGATGATCAAACACTCAACAGTACCGCTACGGATCTGCGCTTTGTAGGCCGCAATTACAGTGGCTACGGTGAAATTGAAAATGAAAATTTCCTACATTTACTGGAAAATTTTGCCAACAGTTCAGCACCCCCTAGAGCAATTTCTGGTCAAGCATGGTTTGACACAACTACTAAAAAGTTAAAGATCTACGACGGCACTAAATTTAAAGTAACAACAGGTGCAGAATCCAGCGCCAATGCTCCTACAGGACTGGCCGTTGGTGACTTTTGGTGGGACAATCAAAACGAACAGATTAAAGTTTGGAACGGTACAGAGTTTGTACTAGTCGGACCAGAGAAATCACCAATCTATGGAGATACATCAACTGCACCAGCAGTGGTAAAAGACTCTGTGGGCAGTGATCAACAGATCATCAAGTTCCAAGTTGGCGGCGAAACTATTGCAATTGTCAGTAGATCCACATTCAATCTGAATGCGGTTATAAATCCTATTACAGGGTTTGGCCTATTAAAGCCAGGCATTAACTTTATCAACAGTGATCCCGCTACAGGAGAAACTAGTAGCACACATAGATTTATCGGGACAGCATCAAATTCAGAAAGATTGGGCGGATATCTAGTTGGAGATTTCCTAAGAACAGGCAATACCAATTTCACTACTCAGGTAAGTTTTGCCGATCCTGGATTTACAGTTGGCGATCAATTAGATTTTCGTATTTCAATTCTTAATGGTTCTACACCAACATTAGAAAGTACATTAAATAATCCTTTCATATTTAGAATATCAAACGGTGGAGGAGACATTAAAGACATCGCAGTAGTTAAGACTACTGGTTTTGATCCCGGCTCAACTGGGCTATATGATCTAGGCTCAACAGCATCGAAGTGGAAAACAGTTAATGCTGAAACAGTTCGTGCAACTACATTCTATGGTAAATTTATTGGTGCAATTGAAAGTACTGATACCGGAGTTCCACTGAGCTTTAATTCTGTTGGAATTACAGGCAATTATGCACAGTCTGGTGCAGACAAAAATTTTACAGTTGCAGTAACTGGAACAGGAACTATACAACTAAGTTCCGGTGCAACTGGCTCTCTAAACAATTTTAACATTGGTGCAACTACTCCGGGAACCGCAGTGTTCACTACATTAACTTCAACCAATGTTGTTAGATTCACTTCGAGTACATCTAGTGCATCAGCCACTTCTGGATCGTTAGTAGTTTCTGGCGGCGTCGGTATTAGTGGCAACTTGTATGTTGGCGGAGATGCAATATTTACAAATGCTGGTGGAGTTGGTATATCAGTAGGCAGTACAGCACAGCGAGCCCCAAGCCCCACAACGGGAATGATTAGATTTAATACTACGCTAGGCGAATGGGAAGGTTGGGATGGCGCCGAGTGGCGTATGATCGGCGGAGATGCTGACGAAGACTATGGCCAAGTGACTGGTGCAGCAGATGCATTTGTTGACTACGGCGGATTATTTTAATACCTGGAGCATTTAGGAATGGCAAAAAGAATACAATTTAGAAGAGGTACAACAGCAGAACATACTACCTTTGTAGGCGCGCCTGGTGAAATCACCATCGATACTACAAAAAATGTTGTAGTAGTTCACAATGGCAGTACCCCAGGTGGGTTCCCTGCATTCGGAAGTAATCCGGTATTTTCAGGAACCAGTACTTTTGCTGGCCAGGTAAGAGCTACAGTTAACACTGCTAGCACTTCTACAACATCGGGTTCGGTAGTAATCACCGGAGGTCTTGGGGTTTCTGGGGCAATTAACAGTGCAACATTAACTACTGGATCACTAGTCGAAACTTCAAGTATTACATTGAAAGAAAATGTAAATCCTATCTTAAACGCACTAGATAGTATACTTCGATTATCTGCTGTTACCTATGATAGAAAAGATAAGTCATCAATTAAAGAAGCAGGTTTTATAGCAGAAGAAGTTGATAAAATCTTACCTAACCTAGTAACCAAAGATCAAAATGGCAATCCGTTTGGCGTTCAATACACAAAAATTGTTGCCTACCTAGTAGAAGCTATTAAAGATCAACAACAACAAATTGAAGAATTAAAGAAGAAGGTATAACATGGCTTATCAAGTTAACCGATATAACGGTGCATTTTTAGTTTCAGTTGCAGATGGTACAATTGATTCAACTACCAACATTAGATTTGTTGGTAAAAACTATGCCGGTTACGGACAAGTTCAGAATGAAAACTTCTTACATCTTTTAGAACATTTTGCCGGAGCTGTACAACCTAGTAAACCACTAGCAGGTCAGCTTTGGTATGACAGTACAGATAGAAAAATCAAAGTTTATGACGGTACAAGATTTAGACCAGTAGGTGGCGCCAATGCAACAGCAACAGCCCCACTGGGACTAAGTGCTGGTGAATTTTGGTTTGATAGTCTTGCACAGCAGTTGTATTGTTGGACAGGCAGTGAGTACACCCTAATTGGTCCAGAAAGTCCAAGCACATTGGGTGAGACCTCTGTAACTTCTTTAACAGTTAAAGATGATGGCAATGAAAATAAGACAATTGCTAGGATCAAAGCTGGAGGAGTTGACATTGCCATTATCAGCAAGGATACTTTTAATTTAAGCAACGCCGATAAAACTATCCTTCCAAATTTTGGAAGAATTAAAAAAGGTATTACTTTAATAGGAACAGACAATGATGACGGAGTTACTTCAACGGCATCGGGGGCAGTAATTTGGGGAACAGCATCATCTTCTCAGAAATTAGTTGATGCTTCAGATAGTTCAATATTCTATACCAGTAATGATATTGTATTAAAATCTGAACCAGTATTTCCGTCAGTGGTAGATTTTAGCGATAGTGGGTTTACATTTTCAGCTAGTGCCGCAGTTAAAGGATCAATATTTTTAGAAGATGCTACTGACATTGTTATTCAAAATCAATCAGCTAGCAATATTAAATTCAAAATTAGAATTTCATCTAGTGAAACCAGAACTTTAGCTAATATTACTACATCAGCTATTTTACCCGGATTAGATAGCAGTTATAATCTAGGTAGTGATGCAGTTCGTTGGTATCAAATTTTTGCAGACAATATTGCTGGCAATCTTATTGGTGATGTTATAGGAAATATTTCCGGTAATGTAAAAGCTATAGACACCACAGTATTAATTAATGCAACTTCAAAACAAATTGGATACAGTGGAGCAACTATAGTAGGTAATCTAACAGGTAATGTTGTAGGTAATCTAACAGGAAATGCAACCAGTGCTACTAATGCCAGTAGATTAAACAATGTTGAAGCTAGCGATAGTGCAACTGTGTCTACTATTGCTTCAAGAACTGCCAGCGGTAATTTGGTGGCTAACCAATTTATTGGTGTTTCTGACAAAGCAGACCGTATCAAGATCGACAATGATGCTGCTGACAATCCTGCATCTGCTTACAAAACAGCAAAAACAACAAAAACAGCTAACACAATTGCCGCAAGAGACAGTAGCGGAAATCTTGCAGCTAACATTTTCAACGGTACAGCCACAGCAGTTCAAGGCGCCGATCTAGCAGAAAAATATCTAGCAGATAAAGAATACGATATCGGTACAGTGGTAATTGTGGGCGGTGAACAAGAAGTTACAGCCAGCGTCTGGGTAGGTCAACGAGCCGTTGGTGTAGTAAGCGGTGCACCTGGACTAATGATGAATCAAGACCTAGAAGGCGGCACTTACATTGCTCTTAAAGGCCGTGTACCAGTTAAAGTAATAGGACAAGTTCGCAAAGGTGATAGACTAGTTGCTGCTCCAGACGGATGTGCAATGGCCAGTGAAGACGCCAATGCTAACACTTTTGCTGTAGCGTTAGAATCTAGCTTAAATACAGAAGTAAAATTAATTGAAGCAATTGTTCTTTAAGGATTAAGAAATGGCAGGATCAGGAACCACAGCTCTTGGATCAGATATTAATACTCCGTACAGTACCGGAGTTAATGTCATGGGTACAGGGTCAGTATCACGCGGCTACGGTCAAACCACATTTGGCAATAGTAAAAATACAGGCGATACTATCAGCGCCAATGATTTTAATAATATTCGTTACGATTTATTAAATGCTAGTGCCCATCAAAACGGCTCAGCTGTTGCACTTAGTCTAGCTGGCAATGTCACAGGCGACATAATTAATTCAACAGACCCTGATGCATTTTTATCATATGCATCTACAGTTGACAGTGATAGATTTAATTGTCACAGTTCTAGAAAAACAACAGTCTCAGCAGGTGGCAACTCTAGAACAAGTTCTTGGGCAAGTAGTGTTAGTGGACTGTTTCAAATGATCTTTTCAAGTGCAGCTCAAGCAAGATATTTTTGGAATGGCGGTGGCCGCATTAGATTTTCTAGTTCAAGAACAGGTGGCGCGGCCTCAGCACAAAATACTTCTTGGAGCAGCTTATTATCATCTGCAGGTACTCAGGAATTTGGTGGTAGTGCTGTTTATGGATGGAGTAATGTGGGAGTAACATTGTATAGCATTAGTTCTAGTGCTCCATATGCATCTAATACTTATAGAATAGAAGCAGCAACAAATGTAAATAATGCTTCTGGCGGCGCCAACATATTTCTTTTTAATTTAAATTGGTCTGATCCCTATGTCGATCCAATGCCAGGTGCGGCACCCTTACCAGAAGATATTGTTGATGGAACATTAAGCTACTCAGTTGAAATCACTTATCCCACAGGCGGTCATGCTCTTACTCCTAGTGGCACTTGGACCAGCTATAGAGAAGCTACTTCTAACGCAGGTTCAATAATAGGCGGATAATATTTTGGACTCCTAGACTAGCTGGTAAATAATCAGCTATGTTTATTCGGAGACCAAATGGACGACAGATTATCTAAGGCTCTTGAGTTTGCCAATTATCGACAGACTCTAGCCATCCAACGAAAAACCCTTAAAGAAAAAATTGCTGCAAAGCTAACTTACGGTCATGCTGGCGGACTATTCAAAATCAATCGTGAGCTTATTGTATTTGTGCAGATGCTGATTGATCAGGGACGGGTTGAAAATGTGCCCTTTATTGACGAAAATGGAAATCCAGTACTTGTAGCTGACCTACACTCTTTTAAAGATGAAATCATAGACAGGTACTTTACAGCTACCTACGAATACTATGAAGATTATCAAAAGATTAAATCTAGTAGAACAGTTGAAAAGTTATTGGATGTATGACCAGAGGCGTACTAATATTTGCCCACAACAGCCCTGATATTGATTATGGTCTAATGGCCACAATCGCAGGCGGACTGGCCAAGAAGAATCTTGGTGTTCCTGTAAGTTTGGTCACAGATCTCGGAACACTAGATTGGCTAAGAGAGTCTGGCACACTAATCAAGGCACAAGAAATCTTTGATCAAATTATAGAAGTGGCTCGACCTTACACCAAGAATGTGAGAAATCTGCACGATGGATTTGAAAGCAAGGTTATTCCATTTGTAAATTCAAATAGATACAGTGTATGGGAACTTAGCCCTTATGATCAAACCCTGCTGATAGACAGCGACTATCTAATCTTCTCCAACAAGTTAAATGAGTATTGGTCAGTGGATGCTCCTGTGATGATGGGACACAGTATGACAGATCTCACAGGAGAGCGTGTCGGTACTCTAGACAGCCGCGTAAGTGAAACCGGAGTACACATGTTCTGGGCCACTACAGTGATGTTTAATAAAAGTCTAGAAAGTGAATTCTTTTTTAAACTGGTAGATTTTGTCAAAGACAACTATGTCTACTACGCAGATCTGTTCCGTTTCAATCCCAAGCAGTTTAGAAACGACATTGCCTTCAGTGTGGCCAAACACATTATGAATGGTTTTGAAACAGAATTTGCCTATACATTGCCGCCCATTCTTACAGTATTTGACAAAGATATTTTACACAGCGTTGAAAAAGATAGACTAACTTTCCTAGTTAGTCAACCCAATGATGTTGCGGGTTTTTGGGCTGCTACAACTAAGGGTACTGATGTTCATATTATGAATAAACAAAGCATAATCAGAAACGCAGACAGTCTTCTGGAGTTAATATGAACTTTGGCTATCTAATATTTGTAGCGGCCCATTCCGACATAGACTATCTTAAATTAGCCTATGCTCTAGCACTGAGTATTAAGAATACTCAGAAACCAGGATATGACCGAGTAGCATTAGTGATCAATGACAAAACACTAGTTGATGATTTAAACAGTCCTTGGGTATTTGACAAGGTTATAGAATGGCCTGAACAAAAGTTCTGGGATGGTCGCAGTTGGATGGATGCGGTAACGCCTTGGGAACACACAGTTTGTCTAGATGCAGATATGCTGTTTCTTAGAGATTACAGTCACTGGATTGATTATTTTGTAGAAAACACAGACTTGTATGTGGCCAATCGTGCGTTCACATTTAGAGGTGAAGTAGTTACCAGCGATGCTTACCGCAAAACATTTACCAAAAACGATTTACCTAATTTATATTCAATGTGGACATTCTTTAAGAAAGACTCGGGAAAAGAATTCTTTGAACTTGCACGACAGATCTTTATCAATCCACAGGAATTTAAAAATTTGTATCTAAGTAACCATGTTCCTAAGGTCATAGGCACAGATGAAGCGTTTGCACTAGCGGCAAAGCTGCTAGACATTGACAATGAAATAGCTTACCCTTTGGATTTTCCCAGAGTGGTACACTTAAAGCCTAGGGTACAGAACTGGCCATGGGATGCTGATCGGGTGACTGATCAAGTAGGATTTTATCTCAAAGGTGACGGCAGTCTAAAAATTGGAAATTATCAACAGACTGACATTGTGCATTATGTTGAAAAAGACATAATCACAGATGAGTTAGTCAGTATGTTAGAGGAGATAGTATGGAAGAAAAACTAGACCTTGCTCCTTTTGACGAGTGGATAAAAACACTAGAAGTTCCGGAAGAAACTTATTTCTTTGAATTTGACGACACTGGAAATGTCATAGCATTGCATCCGGGACCAGCAGTTGATCATATTAAAAATAAAATACAAGTTGATCTTGATGTTGCATTAGGCATATACGATCGAGGAGAAACGCTACGGCACTACAAAGTGGATGTTATATCCGGCAGAATTATAAAAGTAAATCTTGCCAGTATAACAGGTCTTACTAAAATAGACGATGTGTTACACAGAGTCATTGATAAGAAATGGAGTAAAGTTACCAAACCTGATGTTAGTATAGAATATTCTAGAGAAGATGCTCTATTGACATTTAAGATCAATCCACTGTTGAAAACTATAGAATGGCAAGGCGATCAAGACATGGTGTTTTTGATAACAGAATATAATGATCCCAATGTGCTGCGAGAAATGATCAACTTCAATGTCAACGAACTGGTAAAGTATCCACAGAGATTTACATTGGCACTTCCAGAGAAGTTTAGCATTTACACACGACGAATTTTTGACAAGTATACCTATGAAGACACTAGAGCTTGATATTGTTTTTTTAAGTTATGATGAGCCCAATGCTGATCAGCACTATGCTGACCTATGCAACAAGGTACCTTGGGCCAAGCGAGTACACGGAGTCAAAGGTAGCGATGCCGCACATAAAGCCGCAGCAGAACTTAGCGAAACAGACTGGGTCATTACTGTAGACGCAGACAATATCATTGACAACAGATTTTTTAATCTAGGATTTGATCCTGATAATAAAGACATACAGGTCTACAGTTGGTTGGCTAGAAATCGTATCAACGGATTACTATACGGTAACGGTGGCCTAAAGATTTGGCGCAAAGATTTCATCCTCAACATGAAGAGCCACGAAGCCAGTGATAACGATCGTGCGCAAGTAGACTTTTGTTGGGAAGCAGGTTACAAACAATTTGCTGAATGTTACAGCGAAACCGTAATCACAGGAAGCCCATTCCAAGCATGGCGGGCGGGATTCCGTGAAGGTGTTAAAATGACTCTGCTTGACGGAGTTCGTATTCCAGCAGACGAAATTCGTGAGCGAGTATGGTGGCATAACCTACATAGACTAAAGATATGGAGCACAGTTGGCGCACACGAAGAAAACGGATCGTATGCAGTACACGGTGCAAGACTAGGGCAATGGATGACTAATTGTACTAAATGGAATTATGTTGATGTGCGAGACTTTGAAATTTTAAAAAACATTTATAATGAAAACGTTAATCATGATAATCTAGAATATGATATACAGGATCTAGGCGTAAAAATTAAACAAGGTATGGCATTTGATTATCCCTATCTAGACGCTAAACAAAGCAAGTACACCCTGGATCTATACGAAGAAACAATTAAACTCACTAACACCTATCTAAGATGATTTACGATATTTTTTATGTAAGCAAACAACAAGTTAATTTAGACGGCTGGCAACAGTTCCGTCAGAGGTTTCCTAGCGCACAAAAAATTGAGAATGTAAAAACCATAGATGATGTAAAGAAAAAGTCATTTACAAAATTCTTTTGGTTGGTGTGGGATGATCTAATTGTAACAGAAGATTTTGTATTTGATTATCGTGTAGAAAAATGGGATGAAAAATATATTCATGTTTTTTTAAACGGTTCTGTTAGAGACGGAATTTGTCTGTTCCCTAAATCAGAAACAATCATACAGAAAGAATTTGATCACAGATTTTATTTTAATAAAAAAGAATTAGACATTGTAGCAAGTGTTCCGAAACCCTACGATGTTGTGTTTATCAGCTACAACGAATCTAATGCAGATGCGAATTACGAAAAGTTAAAATTAAAAAAACCCGATGCTAAAAGAATACACGGTGTAAAAGGAATACACAATGCTCACATTGCCGCAGCAAAATTAGCCACAACAGAAATGTTTTGGGTAGTAGATGCCGATGCAGAAATTGTAGACGATTTTAATTTTAAAATAGAATATGTTCCTCATTATGATGCAGGTAATAGACTAGAACAGACATCAGCAGTTTATGTTTGGGCAAGTCAAAATCCAATTAACAATCTTGTGTATGGTTACGGTGGAGTAAAATTATTACCGACAACGTTAACTTTAGAAATGGATACTGAATCTGTAGATATGACAACCAGTATTAGTAAAAAATTTAAAGCAGTTAATCAAGTTAGTAATATTTCTGTTTTTAATGTAGACGAATTCAGCGCCTGGCGTAGTGCATTTAGAGAATGTGCAAAATTAGCCAGTAAAATAATCGGCGGCGAGTATGACATTGAAACGGATGATCGATTATACACTTGGACAACAATTGGAGAAGAAAAACCGTATGGTAATTTTGCCATTGAGGGCGCAATGGCTGGAAAGGTGTTCGGTCAAAATTGGTGGTGGAACGAAGAACAGATGTCAAAAATCAATGACTTTGATTGGTTAAAAACGGAATTTGAAAAAATGCCCAATAGCGTTAAAAAAATAAACACATTTATTCCTATTATGAATGAAATTTCGCCTACGTTCTGTATGGCTAAATGGCATCATACTACTATCTATTTGCAGACTGGAGAGACCCACAGTTGTTATCATCCCCGTCCTCATAAAATTCCTTTAGAAGAATTATCTGTTGATGTTGGCGCATTACACAATACTAATCAAAAAAAGCTAGAAAGATTAGAAATGCTGAACGGCGGAAAGCCCAGTGGCTGTCAGTATTGTTGGAATATTGAAGCTATGGGAGAAGATTATGTCAGCGACCGTAAAGAACGCAACAGTACAATTTACACTCCCGAACGATTTGAACAAATTAAAATAGGTCCGTGGGATCAAAATATCAATCCAGAGTATATTGAAATCAGTTTTGGCAATGAGTGTAACTTTAAATGCGGATACTGTCATCCCAAACACAGTAGCAGTTATCACAAAGAGATCAAAGACTTTGGCCCGTATGACATGGTTAAAAATCATCGCAATGACATTAATTGGTTTAAAGTCTATGAAGAAGAAACCAACCCCTATGTAACAGCATGGTGGCAGTGGTGGCCAGAAGTTCGCAAGACCTTAAGCATTCTGCGAGTCACTGGTGGAGAACCGTTACTACAGCAAAGCACTTGGCGATTGTTAGACGATCTAGAACAGAATCCTTTGCCCAATTTAGAATTAAACATCAATAGTAATTTTGGAGTTAAACCTATTCTAATAGAAAGATTAATAGACAAGGCAAATAAATTAGTTTATGGTAAAAAAATAAAGAATTTTAAAATTTTTACCAGCATGGATACATGGGGCACACCTGCTGAGTACATTCGTACAGGTTTAGATCTAGAATTATGGGAAAGAAATTTTGATACTTATATGCAAAACACATCATTGCCACTTACCTTTATGATCACATTCAACATATTAACAGTCCCTAATTTTCAATTACTGTTAGAAAAAATGTTAGAATGGAGAAAAAAATATAATGTACCTAATTCAAACGAACAAAGAATTAGATTTGATACGCCTTATCTTAAAGAACCGTTGCAATACGATATAAATATTCTTCCAAAAAAAGAATTTATGCCCTATATGCACAAATACCTAGAATTTATTAAATCACATATTGACGATAAAAATATAGAATGTTTTACTAATTTAGAATACGAAAAATTTCGTCGCGTTGTAGATTATATGGAAACAACGGTATACAGCGATGATAAACTAAAAGAAGGTCGCAAGGATTTTTACAACTGGTTTACAGAATATGATCGCCGTCGCAGTAACAACTTTAAAGAAACATTTCCTGAGCTAGTAGATTTTTATAACAGTTGCAAAGATGAATAAAAAAATTAACCTAGTCTACGAATGGATAGGACCGAATGGTCCGTTGACAAATAATAGAATGCCTAATGTTGCTGACCTTATGACAGCATCAGTAGACTATCACTTTCCGCAAATAAAAGGTGATCTGTTTCAGAAGCCGCACTTTCATTCTAGGATAGCGGACTCTAGAATAGTACCCACATACAAACTTCCTACAGAAATATTTTTGTATGAATTAAACTGGGCTAACTTTCATTATAGAGACAAGCTGCATAATTTCCACAGTGCCGACGGGCTATTTGATAACAATCAAATAGCCGATGAAGTGTTGCACAGGATAAGAAATAAAACAGCCTATTTCCTAGTAACTCTGTTGTATGAAGGTTATATGGATGACGAGTTGTTAAATCACTTATCGGATTACTTTACATCCAAAGGATTACCACTAACACAGATAGTCTATATGAACAATTGTTACAACGGCAAGGAAGTATACGAAGATTATTGTAAGCGTAATCACAAGTTGCCAGAAATGCAAATGGAATATTTTCCTGTGTTTAGAATTGACAGGTGTGATGTTCAATTGGCAATAAAAGAATCAACAATATCAAAATATAAACCAGGGCCTCGCAAAAAAACATTCTTGTGTTTTAATCGTAGATATAATGATCATAGATTGATGTTGTATTTAAAAATGTTTAAAGACGGGCTAATCGAACAAAGCTATTATAGCATGGACAAAAATCAACCCGAAGCCCACAGCACATTTATAGAAAATTGCAAATATCTATTAAGCAGATTTACCGACTACGGAGTTGAAGCAAGTGATGCATTGGCAGCTGATAAGTTATTGCCTTTGATTTTAGATAATCCTAATTTTAGTCAATATCCCATGGAGCACAGTGTTGATCCCGTGAAACATCTATACGACACATCGCTGGTAAACATTATTACTGAAACTTATTTCTTTAGCAATATTATTCACATAACTGAAAAGACCTATAAGCCTATTGCATTTATGCAGCCTTTTATTCTAGTTGCTGCCGCTGGCAGTCTTAAACACATACAGGATATGGGATTTAAAACATTCAGTGCGTTTTGGGATGAAAGCTACGATCTAGAACTAGACCATAAATTACGATTTGAAAAGATTATGTCTGTTATAAAGTTTATAGCCAGCTGGACAGAACAGCAAAGAATTGAATTTACTCATAAAATCAAAGACATTGTTGAATATAATGTTAATCATTTAAATAGCATGCCGGATATAGAAATAGACAACTTTGTGGAAAAATATGGAACATAAAAAAATACTAGTATGTGGTGCAGGTGGCTTTATTGGTTACCATTTAGTTAAAGATTTGAAACGCCAAGGGCACTGTGTTATCGGTGCTGATATAAAGAGACCGCTGTACGCTAAAACAGATGCAGATGAATTTTATCTTTACGATTTAAGAAATCCTGCATTAGTAGAAATTCTAATCACGCAAGACATTGACGAAATCTATCAACTGGCAGCGGATATGGGCGGCACCGGCTATATTGGTACAGGCGAACACGACAGTGATATCATGCATAACAGTGCAATGATCAATTTGAATGTCATTCACGAAGCTTGCAAGAAAGGCATAAAGAAAATTCTCTATACTTCTAGTGCTTGTGTGTATCCAGAACGCAATCAAACAGATCCCGATAATCCACTATGCAGTGAAGACACAGCCTATCCCGCAGAACCGGACACAGAGTACGGTTGGGAAAAGTTATTCAGTGAACGCCTGTACTTTGCGCATAGAAAAAATCACAGTATTGATGCCAAAGTTGTTAGACTGCACAATATATTTGGCCCGCAGGGATCCTGGAATGACGGAAAAGAAAAAGCTCCGGCTGCTCTATGTCGTAAGGTTGCAGTCTGCCCTGAGTCTGGCCTAGTTGACATCTGGGGTCCAGGGACACAGACCCGTAGTTTTCTTTACATTGAAGAATGCCTAAAAGGCCTACAGATGGTAATGGCCAGCAATATTGATCAACCTGTAAATCTTGGCAGCGAGCGTATGATTAGTATCAACGACCTTGCATTGATAATTGCTAAAATTGCCGGTAAACAGGTATTTGTTCATAACATAGATGGCCCAGTGGGAGTTATGGGCCGCACTAGTCATAATGCTCTTATTGAGCAATTGTTAGGTTGGCGCCCAGATGAGAATTTAGAATACGGACTAGAGCACACTTATAAATGGATCAAAGGACAAGTAGATGATTTACAGTAAAACAGGACGACTGTACTCCCTAAAAGTACAGTCAGCAAAATTTGCATCATTGGCCAGTTGGAAACCTGAAGTAGATACAATCTATTATTTTCATTACTACTATGATCTACACACAGGAATTAAACTGTTAGATGCAATGGATGATGTTCATTGGGAACATCTAAGAACAGATCCTTCTGCTAAATTCCTCTATGAAAATTGCAATGAAACTTTTACTTGGACACTAGCACATCAAATTAAAAGTCTAGTAGAAGAAAAAAACATTGCTCCAGAAAAGATATTCATAATTGTTATGGACGAAGTGCATAAGAATTTTCTTGATACCGGTCTTATTGAACTAGGAATACAAGGCGTTACTGTTGGAGTTTATAATAAACTCATGACGCAAACACAAATTCCGGAAGCTGTTCCGTTAACACAATTTAAATTTAGTGCATTGAGTAGAAACTATCGTGCATGGCGTCTACATGTCTACGCAAAACTTGCTGAAAAGAATCTGTTAAAAGATTTTAGATATAGTTTTTATAACATTTTTCCTTACGGTGAAGTACGCTACTATGATCAAGAGACAATGCTGAAAGATCTAACTGATACAAACTTCGGCGAAGTCAACTCAATAGTATCTGAATGGATCACTAAAGTACCCTATACACTAGACGCCAGTGACAATGTGTTAAACAAATGGGGTGATGTAACCTACGATGCTATACTAGCCGCAGACATTCACTTGTTAATAGAAACACATTACGATCTATTCTATTATGTTCCTACACAAGACCGAGTGTATAAGCGCAGCCTAGCACCAAGCAGCATAACAGAAAAAACCAACAAGCCTATTGCCTGTTGTAAACCATTTATTGCGTTTTCTACACCGTACTTTCTAGAAGATGTGCGCCAGCTAGGTTTTGAAACATTTGGCCCTTATATCAATGAAAGCTACGATCTAGAAACAGACAACCAAAAACGATTAAATATGATTGTTGATGAAATAGATAGAATTACAAATTTACCTGTAGATGAATATAGTACACTAGTAGAAAATTGTCATTCTATAGCAGTTAGAAATCAACAAAAGTTGCTGTCTAAAAAAGACAATTTGCAGTACAACGAAAAGTTTAACTTTCTAAGAGATTATTTTGAGCCACAGTCAAATATACAAATTCTTTAATGAATTGAATCAGCACTATGCTCCTGCCGAATTGGCAGTGAGTCATGCCACACAGTCTCCAGTTCCTTACACGATCATAGACAATTTTCTACCTGATGAACTGTTCAATACCTTAAGTTTTGAAGTTGATTTTCTACAGGAAAGCGATTGGACAGTGTTTAGCAATGGCACAAGTCATAGAAAAGAATGTAGGAATTTTACCAGCACTCCTAGAATACAGTCAATGGCCTACAGTTTTCAAGGCGGACAATTCCTCAAGTGGATAGAACAGCTAACAGGAATTGAAAAGCTAGTAGGTGATCCGCATTATCGTGGAGGCGGAATAACTCGCATATCCAGTGGAAATAGTCTAGGCCTACACAATGACTTTAATTGGAATGAACAGCTACGCCTTACTCGTCGTGCCAATTTAATATTGTACATGAATCCTGTTTGGGAAGATAGTTGGGGCGGAGAACTAGAGTTCTGGGACTTTGATAAAACCGAGTGTCTAGTTAAAATTGCACCTAAACCTAACAGACTAGCTATATGGAACTACGACGAACGCTTAATACACGGTCATCCTAATCCACTAATCTGTCCCGAATCCGTAGCAAGACAAAATTTTATTCAATTCTATTATAGCAGTAATGCTACACATGAAACAGCACCTCACCGCAGTCAATTTGTATAATGGCAAACTTTCACCTTAACAGCCAACCTTATCTAGCTCAGTTGTCTTATCGTCAAGACCGTGACATAATACTGGAAATAGGCAGTGATCAAAATGAAGGATCTACTGAGTTCTTTAACGGCCTATCAGTTAACTGGGAAATACCTTTTTATACTGTAGATGTTATAGACGAACCACAGCATAGATTCACACATCTAGATACTATTATGTGGCAAGTATCAGAAGGTGGAGCAGTATGGACTAAGACAGTACTGCCTACACTGAACAAACAAATCAAAGTGCTTTACCTTGATAACTATGACTGGTCTAACCCCGGACCAAATGCAGATAATATCAAAACAAATTATGCTCAGAGAAATGTTGAATGGTCTAATATGGGTAGTCAGGCAGAACATCTAGCACAGATGATAAACTGTATGCCTTATATGTCAACAGAGTCTTTGGTAATATGTGATGATACTCCGTTAGTAGAAGCAAGTGGAACATACACTGGCAAATGCGGAGCAGTTGTACCTTATCTATTAGTTAATGGTTACCAAATAGTCTATACTGGAAACAACGGAGTTATACTTCAAAGAGGCCTGTAATGCTGTGTTATTTTGACAGTGATACAGATGTGAATCTTTCACACATCACAGATATTAAACAAGTACGATCGTTGATTGAATTAAAGAAACGGTTAAGTGAATCCAATTTTGAATTTACACAATCTACAGAATACTCACAGCAGGGATTGTATATTGTTGAAGTTAGTAAAATACCCGAACTTTGGTGTGCAAAAACTTTTCCTAACAGTTTCAATCTTCTACTAAACATACCAAGCAGAGTAATTAAAGCTGCCAAATCTAAAAAAATTCGTATACTAATTTTATCAATAGTAGAGGGAGATAATCTTACCTCTAACATCTTTGACGGATTTCTGCACCTACACAATACCGTAACACTTTTGGGATTGCCTAAACACGCTGTCATTATCGTTTCTGGAAATTTAAATGCTGGCCAACAATATACAGAATGGTGTAAACAACATGCTAAAGAAGAATACATTAAATTTCAAGAAGGCATCGAATGGGATGGAAAAGAGTCACATCCTCCGAATGTTACGGTTAAAATAAAAGATTATTGTTTAGCGTTCAACAGTTTAAATCGTGCTCATAGAAATCATAGGACAGAACATTTATATTTTCTAGCCGAAAATAAATTACAGGGATTGATAAGCGGTGGTGCTTGGTTTGATACACACAGTATTGATGTACCTACATATCAAACGGTGGATTACAATCATTATAAAACTGTATTAACTGGTAACTATCCTAAGACTGTAGATGTACAAGACCTAGTTAATCAAGTGCCTAACTTGATCAACAATCTTGAAATATATGAAACCAGTCAATTAACTGTAGTGACTGAAAGCCATTTCAATCAAACAGGCGGATTGTTCATCACAGAAAAAACATTTAGACCTTTGTTGGTAGGACATCCTTTCATGGTACTGGGACAAAAAGGCACTCTAAAAAAATTAAGAAGTTGGGGATTTCAAACTGACTTCGACGGCATCGATCAAAGCTATGACGATGTTGTAGATGACAGTGAACGATTTTCTCAGTTCCATCAATCTTTAAGAAACTGGTGCATACAAGATTCTGAGATTCGAAGAACTGCAATTTACAAATGGGATAACATTATCCAACACAATTTTCAAAATTATAAAAAATCTAATTTTAAGAAAACTATGTTTGATAATGTTATCTTGTCTACAGAGCAGTATTTTAAAAAATGTTCTTAGAACTTTCTTGAATATCAGTTTTTAATCTTTCGATATCCATTTGAAAATCCATCTTTTTAATATCGTTACGATATTCTTGAAAAATGTTTAACAGTTTTTCAGCAACTTCATCAGATGTTGCATTGGCCAATTGCTCTTGTACATTTATTTCCCAAATACGACCATTGTTAAATTCTAATCGTAATTGATTTAGATACGCCACAGGCATAGTGTTCATGTAGAGGTCTTCGAAGATCTCAGGCCACTCACTGACTAAATGCCTTGGCGGTTTGAACAACGGTTTAGGCATCAGCAGATTCTTCTGCCTTCGCTGTTGCTTTTTTCTTTGGTGGATCTAATGCATCTGCTTCTTTACGCAACCTAGCAGCTTCTTTGTACATGGCGTCTGCTTGGCTTCGATATCCTTTAGCAATATCAGAGTCAGTTAATACTTGATTAGCAGCAGCCTGTGGCATTGCTGGAATAGAAGTTGCTTCGCTATTTGGCACAGCGTTTTTCTTACTGTCTTGCGTTTTCTTAGCTTGAGCATTAGCCTGTGCGCCGCTGACAAAATTACACAATTCGTCAACTGCACAGTTTTTCTGTTCAGCAATTAGCACATTTAACTGATCTAAAGGAACGGCTGCATTAACAGTTGGAGTCATTAATACATTGCTAGTAGATACTTTTTGCAATCTTCCGTCTTGTTGTAATGCTGACAGCATTGGACGACCATCTGGGAAATGACGAATAAACAACATTTCTCCAAACTCAAATGCTTCCTGTGCTTGATCAGTTTCGAGCATTTGCATAATTGCATCGTGGTACTCGTCTTTAAGTTGATTGACTTGAATCACTAAAGCTGAGTCTGATTCACCTGGGAGAGTTCTAAACACTGTAATAACCTTAACTCCAGTGTTTTTGAGTCTTCCAATGTGTTTAACTGGATTGGCCATAATTATTCCTTTTTAGCGGTTACTGAGTCTAGAAACATTGACAGCTTGTTGTATACTTTGCCTACAGCTTCCATTTCAGCAGCCTTGAATGCTCCGCGTGAACTTGCAACATCGATAATACTGCGGATAGCAGCAAGATCGTTGATATTTAAATCAGGTGCAGCAGATTCAGGTGCAGCGGTTTCTGGTGTTGGCTCTACTGGAGCGCCTGGTGATACTTTGCTTTCTTGTTGGTCCATTAGTTTCTCCTTAAATGTGGACAGGCTAACATAAAGTATGTTAGTTCTTTTTGATCTTCAAATGCCACAAATGTGGCCGTTTTCAAGTGGCCGTCTTTGTCAATAGAAGGCAGTTTAGCAATTGAATATCGTCCTCGTAATCGAGTACGCACCCAACTTTCTATAATTCCTGTTTGTGACAGGAAGTGTCCGCCCTCATCAATTTTAAACTTCGCAAAATGCGGAGGTATATGTGACAGCGAGCGTTTGTTTAGAACTTCTAAAGGGTTTAGATCGAACATAGTAAAAATATTTATAGATAAAGATTAATCGATGGGGGAATCTTGGCGCAGCCTTTTGGCCATTGTTCTAGCCATTCCAAGTTTTTTGATATCTCCAGAAAACATATAAAGTTCAAAGGCTGTTCTTTCTGATAATACCATAAGATGTTTTTTGGTAATGTGCCACGGGGTGTCGATGTACTGATCTAACCAAATTAGAACTTGCGGACTAATAGGCATTTCTTTTGGAATGTCAATCTTATAAGTTTTAATTTCAGATTTAGTTTCGACAAATTCTAAACATTGATCAGTCATTCTCAATCCACCGGCGTCTTTCTCTCTAGTACTATACCACCAAATGGCTTTAAAGTCTTTTATTCTTTTAATATCTGCTTCTACACCTGCTGCTTTTAAAAAAACTTCAGTGTAGGAATCTTTGCGATCCATTTTATTTTATTTCTTCGCCGGTAGTTAATTTGTAAACAGCAAAGTCTTTGGTTTTAAACAAACGATTGAGTTTCTTTGCAAG
>Ga0114975_10001138_pt1 | contig 19282 bp, 32 predicted proteins | sample S_130626_EF_Meta_FD_87031 | JGI IMG/M metagenome (GOLD analysis project Ga0114975, IMG submission 87031) | Freshwater microbial communities from Lake Simoncouche, Canada to study carbon cycling - S_130626_EF_MetaG | ecosystem: Environmental > Aquatic > Freshwater > Lake | place: Lake...
CGGTCAATTGTTTCAGCCATTTCAGTTCTCCAGTTTCGCTACTTGAGCAGCATATTGCTGCGGGGTTAAACCAAATTTTTTCGCTAACGCTACTTGCGTTTGAGTTAGCTTAATTTTTCCTGCGCTCGTAGAACGAGACACAGAGGCCACCACTGTCGTAGGCTTCTTTTGAACCTCACCAGACCTTGGCTTGTCATTTGTTTGCCCAAATAAATCAGGAAACGATGACTTCATGCGAGCATCAATTTGCTCGAAGTATTCAGCAGAGCGGGGATCCACTCCGTTTGTGACTAGTTTTTGGTGCAGCCCTAGTGCGTAGCTGGTGTACTCCTCAAACCCTTGCTGTCCGAACCACTGGTTTTTTGCCTGCCAGCGCAGAGTTTTTTCGTCCGGTTCAGCCTTTGAAGGTTGGGCTTGTTGTGTTTGTACATTAAAGTTCTCTTCCTGTAAAGGGGTAGGACGATAATTTTTTACTTGTTCTGCGCGAATCTTTGCATCCGTGACTTCCTCAAGGGCTGCAACGATTGCATCACTGTCGTATGCGTCTTGCGCGGCTTTAAGTTTGGCTCGGGCTTCTTTCAACTCAAAGTCAGCTTTACCTTTAGCGCCTTCAATGATGGCTTCTTGCCCTGTGTAAACGTTTTGTTTGAGGCGTTTGTTTTCTTCAATCAACTGCTGTGCTAGACGCTCAAGCTCTTGCTTCTCACGCATCGTGGCTTCTTTGACACGGCGCTCGTCATGGCGGGCGTGGGTCAATTCTTTAATGCGTCCTTTGACTTTGTCAGAGTAAGACTCGATTTCTTCGTCGGTCGGATCAAGCACTTCACGGTCTAGGGGCTTGCGGCCCCTGTCACGCTCGGGCGTGTCGTCTTCGATTTCTATCTCTACGTCACCTTCGCCTTCGCCTTCGATTTCAAATTCGACTTCAGCAGTCTTCTTGTCTTCGATTTCGTCGGGGAACTTAAACTCATCTTTTATAGCCATATTCTTCCTTTCAAGCGCGGGTCAGGCCGCGAGGGTCTAGCACAACAGCATCAACTTGGTCATCGTTGATGAGACGGAACTCTTTGCCGAAAATCTTAAATCGGGTACCGGAGTAAGTACGTACTAACACGAAGTCGCCCTCTTTACACCATGCTCCGTTGGGGAACTTGGCGGTGTCTTTGTACGCATCGGGGCCTACGCGCAATACAAACAGTACCGTGGTGGCATGTTCTTCCTGACGCATAGTGGCTGTATCTCTCACGAGATCCAGTGATGTTCCTGCAATCTTTTGTTCGACTTCAGGGACTACACAGAGCAATTTCCAACCTGTGGGGCTGGGCAGTGCACCTGCTTTTGTATCGTTATCATCATCTTCATCAGGCTGTTCGACTGGCTGGATGTGTGGCGGCAACGAAATACCGGGGGGCAAAATCAATCCTGATTCAGTTTCGATCATGGGATTCTTCTACTTTCTGCTGCAGGTCAAGGAGATAACGCTCTGCAAGGGCTAGACCCGAAATAATCCCGCAGAGTTTTTGATATTCTTCGTAAGTGCGGCACGAACCACCCGCGATGTCATCGGCGTAATTGTTCATGTCGGTGCGTATTTTGTCGCGCAAAACGCGTGCGAATTCTTGAATCATTTTCTAGAACCTTGTTTGCTACTATTTTGGAGCGCAGTAGTACGCGCTTGTAAATCCATCTGGGCTTTACTCTTTGCGATGTCAGCGCCCATCTGGACACCGGCACGTTCTTGTTCAAACTGGGTCTTGGCTTGGGACTCTTTGATTTGTGCACCCACTTTGAGGGCGTCGAGTTCCAAACGACCACTGACCTTTTGTTCTTCCAACTGCTGTTTATCCGCGGTGGCGGCAGCATCCATCATGATCTTCTGTTTCTTGAGTTCCAATTCTTGGCCACGCAACTGCAACTCTTGCATCTGCATCTGGATAAGCGGGTCTTGCTGTTGCTGCTGTGCTTGCATCTGCGCGGCCTTGGCTTGATCCTGCATGAGAACCTGCTGAGCCGCTTGAGCCATCATGCCCGACAAGGCAATCTCAATCTGCGGTGGCAACTTCTCGTCTTCGGGAGGCAAGGGCATACCGAGTTGTTGCTCGATCTTCTGACGCATCTGGTAGCCAACGTGCTCTGCAATGTGCGCAGTGATTGCGCCCATGATCTTGGGGGCCTGCGGGTTCTGGCCAATGAACTGCTGAATCATCGGGTCTTGGAGCAGCATCATGTGCACTTGGATGTGTGACTGGTGGTCTTGATGCAGGAACGCTTTGAGCGGTGTGCCCTTGAGTGCGTTCTGGTTCTCCTGCACAGGGTCAATCGGCTTCATGTCATCTGCTATCGGCACAAGCTTCTCAGCGTTCTTGATACCCAAGACGTTCAACATACCGCGGTGGAGTTCGGGTAAGTTGTAGATGTCCGGAGCCATCTGCGCCATCTGGATCACAGCTTGGTACTGGATCACTCGCTGGCTCATGGTGGCCGCATTGGGATCTGACACGGGGATGATATCCACCAAGTCGTAGTCAGCCTTCTTCGCTTTACGTGAACCGTACTCAGGGGTGTATGTGTAGTCTGGGTCGGTGTAGTCGCGGATGATGTTCTTCAAGAGCTTGAACTCTTGCTTCAATGCAAAGTGCACACGAGCCTGCACCGCAGTCATCACCTTCAACTGACGCTCCAACAAAGCCAGCGTTGTGCCCACGGGCGCATTCGCGCTCATGTCAGACACCTTCATGTCGGCAGTTGCGGCAAACCGGCGGCCTTCATCCACGATGGTCTGCATCAAATTGAACAGCGTGGCGCTTGGCTCCTTATAGGGCAAAGGCAGGATGCTGTCCCTGATGTTGCCAGAGGCTACATCGACGTCTCTCCACTCACCGGGGGCGATAGGCGTGTCATCGCCTTTAATACGCAGTCCCCTTGACTTGAGTCCACCGGGAAGGTTAGATAACGTTCCTGCGTCGACAAGTTGACGCATAAGGCTAGTGGCTGACTTGGCAAAACCACCGATAAGGTGGAAGAGTCCAAAACCATACGCTCCAAAGCCGGGGATGTATTGGTAGTGGACAAAGTGTTGGCGCTTAAGTCTGAGGTCATCGTCTTCACTCCAGTTTCTTCTGATTGACAGGATGTCGTTTGAGCCTTTGATGATGGTGACAACGTACGGCAGCATGATGCCGGTCTCTTCTTCCTCGCCGTCATCTCCCTCAACCATGTCCTCGTAACCGTCAAGGTTCAAGTCAACGTGGCACTCATAGATGGTGTAGCGGTCATCGTTCAGGTCGTTAAAGCCGGTCTCTTTGTCCTTGGCTTTCTGAATATCAGTGCGGTCTTTGGGCGCATCGGGCAACTCAATGTCTAGGTAGAACCCGGCTTGCTGAAGCTTGATGACCTCGTTCTTGGTCTTGCGCATGACGTGCGTGACGCGGTGGCAAGTATCCAAATCGGTTGCGCCGTAGGGCAAGATCATGTCTTCTGCTGGCACAAACATCGACACCTGACGTCCCAAATTGGGGTCGTAGTAGACCTTCTTGAACGCTGAGCCTGTGGCTGGCAGTGACCAGAGCATGCGCTCATGTTCGGAGCGGTACTCCGTCATGACGTCTGTCAACTCGTGGTTCATGTCCTCTTCGATGTTGCTTGCAATCTCTTTTGTCTCTGGCGTTTCTTTACCCAGAATTTTGGAACGCACAGGCCCTTGGGCTGGGAACGTCTCAGTGATTGTCTCGGACTGAAAGCGCACCACGGCTTCTGTAATCATGGGGTGAAACACACCGCAAGCACCCTGCCATGGCTCTGTTCTCTCCTCGATCTGGAGGCCCAAGAGTTTCAGACCATCAACGTAAGTCTTCTCCCACTCTTTGCGTGAGGCTTTGTCGTTGTCAATGTCAGACACCAAGTCACCAGCAAGCGACTGCAAGGCACCATCGTCTATGTACTCGGCCAAGTTATCACTGAAGCCTTCTTCCTCTGGGTCTTCCTTGCCAATGGTGATCTCCAACCCGTCCATGCCAATGGTGACTTCTTCGGGATCAACAATCTCGATCTCAAGGGGGGACTCTTGCTCTCCAAGCGCGTCGATGCCCAGTGGTTGTTGGTACAGCGCTTTGTCGATGTTCGTTGCCATGTTTAATCCTAGTAGTATGCGTGCGTCTTACGGCGAAAGATTTCCGAGTCATCTTTCTCGTCCGTGTCCAAACTGATAAAGCCGCCTTGCCTAAAGCGTAGCAGCGCCTGTGTTGTTGTATCCACGTAGTCGTCGTGCTCCCCAACTGGGAACGCGGCCATCTCTTCAATCACTTCCCGTGCCCAGCGTGTGTCGGGTGCCCAGACTTTACCACTGCTGAACAAATCCGCAACTGCGTTGACCCGCACAGTCTTGTCGTTGCCACGGCTTGGGCTGAACTCCTGCACAGGTATGCCCATCGCCCGAAGTTCTTGGATCAGTGGTGCGCCAGCCGCCTTTTTCTCCACAATGAACGCGTCGGGTTCCCACTCCTTGTAGTGCTTAAGCGCAACGGTCTTAAGTTCTGGAAAAGCCATCCGGTCTTTAAAAGCGTCGAGCAAGATAAGTTGGGGCGAGTCATTTTCTTCCTCGTTGTAGAAGATACCCCACGTTGTACACGCGGAATAGTCGGAGTTGGTCTTGGTCTCAAACGCCGTGTCCCATGACTGGATGATGTACTCACACGTTGGCGGCTCGTCTGCCTCCCAGATACGCCACATCTTACGGCTCACAATGGCCGAGTTTTCAGCCGTTGGCTGCTGCATGTACTGTGCGTTCCAGTACCGTGGGTCAATGGATGCCTTGGTGGATTTGAGCGCTTCAAGCGACCACTGGTCTGGCCAGAGGGACTTCTCGTCCTCCTCCCCATCGTTCAGGATGGCGGGCAACTCCACAATCTCCCAAGGCAGAGCTTCGGGGTTTTTGGTCTGGTAGTCGATCAGGCGTCCGGTCAGGTCAAGCAGTGACCAGCGTGTCATCACGATGATGATCCCACCACCCGGCATCAAGCGCTGAAGCGGGCCCGTTTGGAACCAAGACCATGCCGTGTCAAACGCTAAACGGCTGTTGGATTTCACATCTTGTTCAGAATGAGGATCGTCAATAACAAACAAATCGGCACCACGACCGGCAAGAGCTCCTCCGACACCAGCAGCATAGTACTGACCACCAGCACTAGTAGACCATTTTCCAGCAGCCTTCTGGTCATCCGCCACCATTGTTTGAGGGAAGACTTCACGGTACTCCTCGGTGTCAATCAAGTTTCTGATCCGCCTGCCAAAGTCCTCAGACAGACCTGCAGTGTGCGTGCCCATGATGATTTTCTTCTCAGGGTATTTACCTAGGAAGTATGCGGGGAACAAATAAGACGAGAACTCAGACTTACCCATACGCGGCGCGATGTTGATGATGACCCTTTTTTTGCGGCCTTCTACGACATCGGTGAAGATTTTTGCTAGTTTTTTATGGTGAGGGCCGACTTTGAATCCGGGGTAGACCGCCTTGGCAAACCCCAGCATGTTGGTTCCTGCCGCTTTCAAGCTGGCGCGTTTCTCACGAAGCTCCAAGTCTTCAAAGAGTTCCATCTTTTCTTGCACGTTCATGTACGGCAACGCCTTCTCCATGGCCTCAAGCTCAAGCTTACTGAGTGTTGTAAAAGCGTCACGCTTCATCAGTGTCTTCTTCGCTTATGTCAACCACGTCGATCACACCCATGAACCTGTTGAGCTTTTCCTTGATCCGCACTTCAAGCTCAACGTCTGACAACTCGGTCTTCTTAATCTCAATCTTCTCAGTAAACAGCCCAACTTCGGTGACTTTGCCCAACAAACCCAGCGCTTTGAGGCGGATGTTGGCGTTGGGGTGTTCGGTTTCTTCCACCAACTTGGCCACTGTGTAGCCCCTGATTTGCTTGGCCTGCTCTACAAACTCCCAGTCGTAGGCAGACAGCATCCCTACAAGTTTCTGTACAGCTTCAGGCGTTTTGATGTTTGCCAGAGAGGTATGCGTCATTTCCGCAGGTTTGGCGGTAACGATGTTCGTGAAAGCAGTACGTGCTGCTTGGCTTTGGGACTCATTGACCAAAGTATCTGTGTCCACGGCTCCAAGCTCCTTGAGCCAGTCAACCGTTTTGGCCATGCCGTCCACCACGTCCGATGGATCTGTCTTTTCCATGGGGACGAAGTTACCCGGGTGAGCGCTCACCTCGGGTTCGAAATTGATTAAGTGATCTAACATCTGCGCATAAGCCCTTGAACCTGCGATGTAGATAATGTACACTTAAATTGAGTGGGTGCGCAAGATCGTTTTGGCCTTTGGCCAAACTCATCGAGTTCGCTTGCTTTCTCCTTGATGGTATCAGTTGCCATCTTTAGCCCCGGACTTAAGCACCCGGGGCTTTTTTTTGTCTGTACAGAGGGGGTGTCAAACATTAGACAAGGGTATTTCTGGATTTTTATAAAATTTATGGGGGGTGTGGTGTTAGGGCTAGGATTAGAACTAAGTTATTACAAAGTTTGCTGTGCGGTTATGGAACAGTGTTCATGTCGGGCAGGAGGGTGACCATCGAATTTGGGCTGGTGGGGGTAGGGTGGGGTCGAAATAGGGCGGAAAACGCCTAAAAACAGGGTCAACGTGACCCGAAAAAGGGTAGTCAACCCCGATCAAACAGGGGTATATGCACAATGGAGTTAGCCATAAGGGATTCCCTCTGAGGCAACAACGACATTCAAGGAGAAACACCATGTCAAACAAATCCAAAGCGTTCGCAACACTCAACACATTCGCTGACTCACGGGTCAAGCTCATACAAGGCATGAAGGATGCGGGCTACGCAACAGTCGAAGCGTGCAGACCCATTGTCATCGAGTGGGCTTGTGGCAAGACGGGCGCAGAGTTCAGAGAAACCAAGGCGGGCAAGATCGTACTGGTGAGCGATCACCCCAAGTACGAAGGCGCGAAGACCACAGTGCGCGACATCATGCACATGATCGAGGGAACTACGCGCAGAACCTCAAGCGCAAAGAAAGAACCGCTTGACCCTGTTGCGAAAATCATCGAAGCCTTTGGCAAGCTCACCCCTGCAGAACAACGCAAAGCCCTGAAAGCTCTCGTTGCATGATTTTCGGGTCACTGTGACCCGCTTTTTTCTGAACGCGCAAGAGAAAGAGCCTCTTGCGTTGTTTCGTTTCTTGTCTAACCAAAAAGGAAAACACCATGTCTGACAATCAATACCATGCACTCGCGGCCATCATGGGCACGCTTCTCGTCTGTTGCCTGCTCTACGCAGGATGGGATGGCGATGGCTTCTGGCTACGTCAAGCCTCTCTTGTCTTTGCAGGCTATGCCGCCCGTACAGTTCTCAACATCCTCACCTACATCAAGGAGTAAACCATGAGCAAGTTCAAGCACTACACCCCCAAGCAAGTCGCGCTCGCAAAGTGGAACAACGAACAACGCCCCAAGTATGAGGAACGCATCAAGCACGATGAGCGCAAAGCACTGGCCTTGCGTAAAGTTGAGGAGATGGAAGCACGCTCCGAAATGCGTCAAGCATGGCAAAACGGGTCACAATGACCCGAATTGTCGTCCAAAGCTGTTTAATCTACAATTTACCTACCTATCCATGATTAAACAGCTATCCAAGCTCCGAGTACAGCGCAAACCCGCGCCATTGCTTGCGTCCGAGACAACTGTCCTTTATATATATCTTTTTAAATATATTTATATATATAGGAGTGTGTTTGTATATGCGAGCAATTTTCCGTAAGCTCGACAGCCCTTTACTTTATGCTAAGGCGTTGTTGTTTTTAAAAAAGGACGGATACCATGGACAGTCAACCCGTTTCTGCCTTGCACACGGCGTGGATATTAGTTATCATCTATCCATCCATTTCGGATACCTGTTTAATCTAGGACAGCAAATGAAAAATATAGCTTTAATCTCGACACATCTTGACCTCAAGCTCATGCGTAACCCTTTGAGCGAGGCACAGCAACTCAAGCTGACCCCCAAGCAACTGCAAAACTACCTTGTGAAAACGATCTCCGATCCGAGCGTGCGTGTTGAACGCATGGAGTTATTGCTCAAAAAGAAATCGGAAATGAAGTCAAGCAAGCTACGCAACAAGCAGTTCGATGCGCTTTGGAAAGCGTTACTGCGTGACCTGAAGTACGAGTTGGCCAACGCCATCGTGGGTCGCAAGTACAAAAGCACCAACCCAACACCCGAACGTGACGAGGCGTTCGACAGATACATCGAGGTGATGCAACGCCTTGAGCATAAGATTAAAACTAATTACATGACTACCTACGTGAACGACAACGGGGACATCGTTGAGCCTGAGCTTGGCCATCGGATGACGCCATCGCAGTTCTCGGCATGGGTTCAACGCAAGAATCCCCGAGCCATACCTAACAACGGAGCGCATTGGACTGACTGGGTTCCACGAGCACAGCGTCAAGAGGTGAGCGACTTGTTTGGCCTCATCCCTACATCACCGCGCATGAAACGCAAGCTACCTTTTCAACGCACAAGCAGGCCACCTCAAGAGAGTAAGGCTAAGTCGGCCCAGCTTGAGAGATTAAAACTGAGAACAGAGAACGAGCTTATCAACGCACAGCAGGCGTATGAGATAGAACCAACAGACAAGCACTTACAAACAGTGCGCAAGATTAAGCAAGCATTGAGGTGGATGGATGAGTTGAAGCCCAACGACTTCGTTCCCCCAACGTGGCACGGGATGTATCCCGAAACGAAATAGGGTCACAGTGACCCGAAACCGAAGCCGAGGCGGTTCCCTCGGCACTTGAAACTTAAGGAGAAAGCAAGATGTCACACACTGACACAACTTATGACGGCATACAGATGCTACAAACCATTGATCTTGCGGAGCAGTCTATCCGCATCGTAGATCACGACCTGATGGTGGAGTGGCATCAAGCCCGCGACACCGAGACTTGCATCGCTATTGACGAGAAGCGTGAGGCAAGACGCTGGATCAACCGCGAGATACAACGCTACAAGATGCACGAGGTTATTCGTGCCGCTGTTCTGATCGCTCGTCCCCGTGACTGGCATCAGATGCTGCTTGAGTGGCCTCATGTATCCCAAGGTGACAAGTCCAAGATCGCTTACACACAGAACGAGGACAAGGGTAGGCGTGACATTCAGACTGTCACATCGGTGGGCAAGTATCTCAACAGACACTTCGACCTACCCGATCACACCATCCGTGATCTTGTCTCACGCTACGGATCAGCGGCTCGGTTCCAACTCGTACACACTACCGCCGAGATGATCTACCACCTACATCGTGGGCCGAAGTCGTGCATGGTATGGGGCGAGGATCATGGTATCAAGTGCGATGATGGCGTGACCCGTCACCCCTACGAGGCATACGATCCCAAGTATGGCTGGCACATGGCGGTTCGCATCGAGGGTGATACCACGATGGGTCGTGCGCTGTGTATGACCAGCCCCGATGATGGCGTCAAGTATTTCGTTCGCAGTTACCTGCGCCCATCCAACGAGTCCAGCTACAGTCAGACAGATGACGGCATGGATACGTGGCTCAAGGAACAGGGCTATACCAAGGAGGGTTACTGGCGTGAGGGTGAGAAGCTGGCGTACCATCCTGCACGAGACAACTTCCTTGCACCCTACCTCGATGGCGGTGAGCGTCACGTTGAGGTCAACGAGCATGAGCGCTGGCTTGAGATCGACTCGGATGGTGACTGGATATGCGAGAACACTGGCGGGTATGCTACCAATGATGAGGAGGACGAGAACTCCTTTGACTGTGAGGACTGTGGCGACCGCACCTCTGACGATGACGGGTACTGGATCGGACGCGGTGAGGACACTCGTGTCTGTGAGTCGTGCCTTAACAACCACTACACCTATGTGTACGGCAGACGAGGCAATCAGTACTATGTACACAACGACAACGTGGTGTATGTCGACTCTCAAAGCGAGCACTACGATGAGGACTATCTTGCTGACAACGAGATCATTGAGCTTGAGTGCGGTGAGTACGCCCCGATGGATGAGGCCGTTGAGATCAATGGTGACTGGTATCTGATAGACGATGAGCGTGTGTGTCGGTTCGAGGACACCGATGAGTACGGCTTGACCGAGGACGGCTGGCAATGCGAGCAGTCGTGCAACTGGTACACCGATGACTGTGCCGATTGGGTTGAGATCGAGGGTGTGCGCTATCACAAAGACAATGCACCCAAGCGCATTGATGAGGACGAGGGTATGCCCACCATGCTGACCATGGATATGCTGTGGAATGTGCATATGCTATGGGACTACTCGATTGGTATGGGCGATGTAATTATCAGCCTGACCTACACACTCGATGACCGCAAGCTACGCGCTGAGCGCAGATACACCACTGAGTTCATCAATAGCCAAGACAGAGCAGGCTTCAACAGAATGGTGCGTGAAATACTTTGCACTGACCTCATGGCACAAGCCAACGAGATCGCAAACAAATACTTAGAAACACAAGGAGAATGAACATGAACAAGAAATCAATACTACACAAAACCCTAGCTCGGGCGTTGTCTGCCAAGCGTCCTCACAATACTGTCGCTGTGTCTGACTTCACTGAGTGGCTATTCAATACGCTACCCGCAGAACTCAAGTCGTTCACATCTGTGGATGGTGCAGGTAATCTTCACATCGACAACCGCATAGCAGGTAGCCGTACCCTGTTCATTGCTCACGTTGACACAGTACACCGCGAGGTAGGTGCTAACAAGATCAGGAAGACTGCGGGTATGTGGTATGCCGATGGCGCACCGCTTGGTGCTGACGATGGTGCAGGCGTTGCTCTGCTCATGCACATGATGCACAGTGGGGTCAAGGGCTACTACATCTTCAGCCAAGGCGAGGAGTGCGGTGGTATCGGTGCTAAGTTCTTGGAGAAGAATCATGCGCCCTTGCTTGCTCAGTTCGACAGAGCCATAGCGTTCGACAGACGGGGTACAGATAACGTCATCAGTCATCAGGGCTGGAGTCGTTGTGCGTCTGATACTTTCTGTCAAGCACTGGCCGATGCGCTTAACTTGCACGATGAGAACCTGATGTATACCCCTGACGACACGGGTGTGTATACGGATACCGCTGAGTTCATCGACATCATCCCCGAGTGTACAAACATCAGTGTAGGATATGACCATGAGCACAGTCAGCAAGAGTGTCTCAACATCCACCACTACGAGCTACTGTCTCAGGCCGTCCTCCAGGTTCAATGGGACAAGCTGCCTACTGATCGTGACCCGACTGTGCCTGAGTACAAGGAAACCAAGTACGACATGGGTATGACGGGGTGGTGGACTAAATACGACAGCAAGGCGTACGACCACAACAACCAAGTCGATAGCAAATACTTTGGCCACTGGCAAGACGATGACTACTGGGAGACAGAGGACTTGCTTGACGCCATTGACGATGCGCTTGATGAACGCTATGACTTCTTGCTTGAGCTTATCAGCGAGGCGGTATACCCTGAAGATCCACTGATTGCTGTGCGGTTCCTCAACCGCAGGCTACTCACCACAGAATTACTACAAGAAGCCATCACAATGGCTCACACCTACGACTCATCGACAGTGCTCTGCACACTGTTCGATGCGATTCATTGTGAAGCATAAGCGGGTCACTGTGACCCGTATTTAAAAGGAGAAAGTAAATGAAACTGTTTGTAATTTTTGGTGACATCTTTTTTACCGATGACGAGTCGGTAGTTCACTCGGTCAGACACGCGGGGTTTGTCGAGGAAGACGATATTGAAGACGAAGCAGATAAGTGGGGCGGTGACTGGATAACACCGCACTACTACCACGGCAAGACTATCTTTACCCAGTACCACAAGGAGAAATGAAATGAAACGCTATTACATACAAGCAAGCTATGTCGTATGGTGTGACGCCATCGTCGAGGCAGAGAGCGAGGAGGAGGCACGAGCGTTAGCTGTAGCCATGGACGGCAGTGACTTCGAGCCTACGGGCGGGGGTGACTGGACTGTTGATTGTGTAACTGAAACATCATGGGAGTATGTATGAACGGATTAGATAGCTACTACGATGGCCTACTGGCCGAACACCAACGCTCGATAGATGAGCGAGCCTATCAAGCAGAGCAACACGACAAGCTCAAAGAGAAGATAGCTGAACTGCTTGAGGAAAATCACCCCGCTGAGTTAGAGAGGCTCACGGGTGAGGACGACACAACCTGCAAGAAGATCGTGCATGAGTTGTACATGGAAGGGTTCAACGATCGCAACTGTTGGGAACCTGAGAGGGTGGGTGACATCTGGGTCATCTTCGGCAAGAACTTCTCGGGCGAATGGATAGATGAGGAGGGCGAGTATCGAGGGTTCGATACCAAACGCGAAGCTGAACAATATATCAAGGAGACATTTAAATGAGTAAAAATTGGATGACTAAAGAACATGGAGTCCCGCATAAGAACGGCATGGTGCGGTTCTATTTGATTGGGACTGGCGAAGATGTGCATGGGTATCTTGGTTGGTATGACATGACCGATTGGGATAAGGGTTGGGACAAGGTGTGGGCTGATGCACTGGCAAGCCGAAATGAGGACGAAGATTTCCAAGTGCTACGCCATGACCAACTAGAAGATTTAGCACGTAACGTGCAATGGGCTTTGTTTGAAGCCTTAGAAGATAAGGATGAGACCACATGGTTATGGTGGTACAGAAAAGAACGTGAAGCAGAAGATAAAGGAGAAGAGAAATGACACCAGAAGAAATACAAGCACGCTTCGGCAAGAAAGCATTAGAGATGTTGTACGACTGCATTTTGCAGAACCCTGTGCATGAGTTAGCCGATTGGATACTCATGTACCACACTGGAGAGCAGATCGGTGCTTGGATTGACACACTTAAAGCTGACGAGGAGGACGAGTCATGATGACACCATGGGAAAAGTTGGAGAGGGTAATACTTTTGTTAGCGGTCATGGTGCTTGTTCTTGACCTCTTGTACTGGCGTCCCTTCTGACTACTATCAACAACTCTTTTTCGTGCGGGAATTCCCTGAACGCAGGGGAAATTCCCCTTGACTTCTGTCTAAGCCTAGACAAATAATGGTAAAAATAAGGAGAAAACTATGCAAAAACACACACCCTATGACACGGGCAAGGTCAAGATTGGCCTGCTCTACACATCACCACCCCCTGAATCTACCCCTGAATCTGACTGGATACAGGGCGTTTTGCTTGGGGATAGGCGAGGCTTGTCCGAGCTTACGCTTGTGACAATTCAATCCATCGGGCTTATGGCCTTCATCTTCATTGGCATTCTTTTACTAGGAGGAAACACAAATGCCTGACCTGCAGACCGCGCTTAACAACGCACTTAACAACACACTTAAAAACACAATCAACGACTGGGAGAAAGACGATATGCAAACCACACAAGCAAACACACAGCCAAAGGCCACTAGGTTCTTTGACATTACCAACAACGTAACCCGAGCCACGTTTGATTACGTGAAGCATCGCCCCAACGAAACCTCGGCTGAGATATGCGCATCAATGGAGCGCCTAGGGTACAAGTCCAGTTCGGTGGGTTCTCTCCTTGCACAGTTTGCCAAGCAAGGATTGGCTGAGCGCGATGATCGTGGCCGATACATCACTATCGTGGATGAATACAAGCCCCTCAAAACTAAGAAGAAAGAAGTCAAGGCGGTGTCCAAGCCTGTGGACGTACCCAAGCGCAAGTACGAGAAGAAATCACAAGGCATTGCCGCGCTACAGCCCGATACTATTGAGATGCCTGCACCCAAACGCTTCGTGACCCTTGTGCGTAGTAAGTCGCCTGACGACATCCTCAAAGACATGACTGTGTTCCAAGCGCGTGAGTTGTACGACTACCTCAAGAAAATGTTTGGAGGTTAAGATGGATGAAGAGACAAGAGAGATGGACTTGCAGTTAGCTGACCTACTGCAAGAGAACAAACGCCTCAAAAAGATCGAGCAAGCAGCCCTTGCTGTGATGAAAGCGTTTGGCAATAGCATCGACTACAACACATGGGACAAGGCGCTTGACACGCTTGAAGCCGCACTCAAGGAGAAGTGATGTACGAAGACGAACCAGTCAATGAGTATCGCATCAAGGTCACAGTTCGAAACAACCTGATCTTGAACGCGATTGAGAACGCGGGGTATAAAAGCGTGTCAGAGTTCTGTCGTGCGGCGGGTTTGCCTAAGACTGCGCTGACAGAACTGATAGCCATGCGCAAACCACCTCTCAATCAAAGCGGGGAGTTCAGCGATAATGCCAAAGCCCTCATGGGGGAGTTGTGTGCACTGCCAACCGATCTGTGGACATCAGAGCAACTAACGCTGAAACTTAAACGCAACAGCGCACAACGCGATGTGAGTTCCGAAGGTATGCGTGCCGCCCTTGGTATGCACGCTGAAGAACTGCTTGAGTTGATGAAGCCCGATGCCCCTGACGAAGCTGTGCTCAAGCATGAGATGGTAAACCTTATGGAGGAACAACTGGAGTCGATCTCTCCGCGTGCGGCTATGGTGTTGCGGATGCGCTACGGCATCGGTTGTGAGGAGCATACGTTTGAGGAGATCGGAGATAAGTTTGATCTTACAAAAGAACGCATCCGGCAGATCGAGGCCAAGGCTTTACGCCATTTAAAGCACCCATCAAGGTCTGACAAGTTGCGTCAGCTATTGCCTACGTACGAAAGGTCTCCAGAGCAGAAACAAAAAGCAAAGACACCTTTGTGCGAAGGCGTAGACCACCTGTTCTACATGAACCCAAACGGGGTAAGTGTCTGCGCTTACTGTGGCGTAGGCGAAGAACGTTTTAACAACATCAAAGAGTATGCACATCTTATGAAGGAGAATCAATGAACATCACAATGTATACAAAAGCTAACTGCCCCAACTGCGTGACAGCCAAACTCATACTGGACAGCGCAGGGCTGAAGTATGCTGACGTTGACATCGAGTTGGGTGAGCGCATGGCTAACTTCCTCAAAGAGTTTCCTGATGCGCGTCAGATGCCGCAGATATTTATCAATGACCAACGCGTAGGTGGAGTGGCTGGACTGCAGGCCGCCTTGCGTAAACTTGGGATGTCTGTATGAAAGTGCTTGACCTTGTTAGATACGACACCGAGAAAGGCTGCTTTGTTTTGAAAGACAACAAACCCACACCACCACTGAGCCCCTTCCGTTGGAAGGAAGCGCCACGCCCTAGCATCTTCATGGAGGACGTACGTTTTCGTGCAAAGATTTCAACAGGCACGATCGTCAGTGATGAGGGCTTAGGCTACAAACAATTCGGCACATACACCCGTGCCAAAGAAAGACAACCAAACAAACATGAAGGAGTTATTGAACATGCCACGGCCAAAGCCACCGGAACCACTAGAACCAAGGTACATAAGGATGTCTGACAGACAGTGGATGATATTCAACCAACTCGGCGGTGCTGATTGGTTGCGTGGGTTGCTTGAGAAGAAAGCGCCCATGCCCAAGAAGTATTACGACAACGAACTGGCGCGTATGCAGAACCCTGCGGACGCTGTGTTTTTAAACAGAAGGAGAGAAGAAAATGATTGAGATGATTGAAGACGGCACTGAGCCAACATACGTTAGCCTTTACGAAGGTGCTACGCTTGAGCAAGCTGGCCATATATGGAACAGCGTTATCAAAAGCGATGGCGGTCACTGCCCTGTGTGCGACAGGTGGGGTAAGCTATACAGGCGCGGTATCAGTGCAAACATGGCACGGCAGTTGATATGGCTGTGCAAACAAAACCCCCGTGAGGACGGCTGGGTAGATGTGCAGAACAACGCCCCTGCTTGGCTGTTACGCTCCCCGCAGATAGGTACGTTGCGGCACTGGGGCATGGTACTGGATGCGCCTGTGGTTAACAGCAAGGCAAGAAGCGCAGGGCTTTGGAAACCCACGGAACTAGGTTTGAAGTTTGCCTACAACCAACTGTCTGTACCCAAGTACAAGTACATCTACAACGACACTGTGTTTGATACCGAAGGCTCTGACGTCAGCATTGTTGACTGTCTTGACGACCACTTTGATTACTCTGAACTTATGAATGCGAACTATTATGGCGAATACACCGGAATCGAAAGTGAAGACGGCAGTGAGGAAAATGCTTGATGCCTTTGACATCTACCACTTCATGCCCCCTGCTAATGGCTTTGGCCGAGCAGGTATACCTGACATCGTTGGCTGCATGGACGGACACTTCATCGCCATCGAGTGCAAGGCAGGCAAAGGTACAACCACAGCCCTTCAAGACAGAGAACTCAACGCCATCCTCAACCATGGTGGAACAGTCTTCATTGCAAGAGAAGACAATCTTGAAGATTTACAACAACTACTGATGGGGTTACGAGATGAGTTACGTACACGGTGATTACTCAATGACAGAGGAGGAACTCGAACGCAGGGTCGAGGCCATGTCGGATGAGGAGCAGCACCATTTCAGATTACTGATTCACAAGATCGTGATGTGTTATGGCCAAGGCAAAGCACAGGGCGTGTTCATCATTGGACGCGCTGAAGATAATGTCGCAGGAGTCGTTACCCTAAACTGTAACGAGATGGAGGCGTCGCAACTCATGTTGGCGGCAAACGATTTTTTCGGCTTTCTAAACGTCCTCGACGCACCACCCAAGGAGAATTTTAATTGAACAGAGAAGATATGACACAAGATGAAATCATTGAGATGGCTAGACAGGCTGACATCAGAGACAGTTTGGAGTATGACCACATGGAGTGCGACATTGAGTCTCTTGAAGCCTTTGCCAAGCTAGTAGCAGAGCATGAGCGTGAGGCGTGTGCAAAGGTGTGTGAGGAACAGATGCAAGGCAAATCAATTTGGATAGAGGGCGCAAGAGCGTGTTCATTAGCCATCCGAGCAAGGGGACAAGCATGACTAACCTATTGAGAATACCCCCTAGCGTGACAATGACAGCGGCACAAGCACTTGCATCCGCATTGGTTGATGCTGAAGACGGAGACCTGACTGATGTCATCATCATTGGTTACAGAGATGGCGATTTGTACGTACGGTCATCAAGACTAACTTGTGCAGAGGGTTTGTTCTTAGCCAACAAAGCGATGCGTTGGGCGGAAGCAGGGGGAGAATTATGACTGACTGTCCAAACTGTGAGTATCACAGGCAACGAGCACAACGTTGGCGTGAGGAAGCCTACAGACAGGCGGGGCATCCGTTGCCTGATCGTGAGTGGGTAGGGCTGACAGAGGCTCAGTGCGGTGTTTTGTGGAAAGTAAACATGACCCCGTTTGATTATTACCAAGTTATTGAAGCCAAACTCAAGGAGAAGAACAGTTGACCAAAGGACTACTTGACGACATACCCATCTACAACACCGCCCGTGACAAGGCATGGGAAGCGTTCATCAAACGCAAGGATGTGAAGCATCTGGTTAAGCACGGCGTGTTTGACAAAGGCTTCCCGCTGTACGGCGGCTACTACGAATTGTGGTGTCAGGCTTGGGAAAGAGCTTGGACTGCGGGATTCAAAGACGGCATAGAAGCAAAACAAAAGGAGAAGAAGTGAGCGCACCATACGAACGAATAATAACGATTGATTTTGAAACGCTGTGGAACACCAAGTACGGTTACACACTACGCAAAATGACAACGGAGGAATACATACGTGACCCAAGATTCAAAGCCTTTGGAGCCTGTATCCATGAGTACGGAACAGACACAAAAACAAGATGGTGCAGACACGACACGCTCCCGCGTGTTCTGGCCAGCTATGATCCTGCTACTACTGCTGTTCTGGCTCATAACGCTCAGTTCGATGTATCTATATTGGAATGGGTATATGACTGGCATCCAAGCTTTATCTTTGATACTTTGTCCATGGCTCGCGCTCTACGGGGTGTTGAGGTTGGCAATTCATTAGAGAAGCTAGCGATTGCTTTTGAGCTACCGCCCAAGGGCGAAGCCGTGTACAAGACGGATGGCTACGAGCAGCTTACGCCTGCCATGGAGCAAGAGCTTGCTGAATACTGCGCACACGATGTGTACTTGTGTGAGCAAATCTTTACCCGCTTGGTCAAGGGCTACCCGTCCAGTGAACTCAGGCTCATCGACATGACGCTCAAGATGTACACACGCCCAGTGTTGCAGCTTGACGCCCTCATGCTACATAACGCAATCGAAAAGGAGAGAGAAGATCGTGAATCATTACTACAAAAGCTCGGCATGGCGGAAGTTGCGCTTGCGTCGAACAAGAAGTTTACGGACGCCCTCATTGCGCTGGGCATCAAACCCCCAACTAAAATCTCTAAGATCACCGGTAAGGAGGCGCCTGCTCTTGCAAAGAGCGATGCGCTATTTCAAACTCTCCTCAATGGTGAACGTGAAGACGTTGCCCTCCTTTGTCAAGCGCGCCTTCGGGTTAAGTCCACAACCGAGCGAACCCGTGCCCAACGCTTCCTCGACATCAGTCAGCGCGGTGCGCTTCCTGTCCCCCTCTCCTACTATGGGGCTCAGACGGGTAGGTGGACTGCGGCCAAAGGCTCGGCAATCAACATGCAAAACCTCAAGCGAGGCTCATTCTTACGCAAAGCAATTATGGCTCCCGATGGGCACCAACTCGTTGTCGGCGATCTTTCGCAGATTGAGCCGCGAGTCCTTGCGTGGCTTTCCGACTACCAAGATATGCTTACGATTTTCCGGGCTGGAGGTGACCCTTACGCGGCGTTCGGCAGTCAGATGTTTAACATCCCCAATCTCACCAAAGAGTCTCATCCGGACTTACGGCAGTCGGCAAAGAGTGCGCTTCTTGGATGCGGCTATGGACTCGGTTGGGCTTCCTTTGCGTCCCAACTACTTGTCGGATTCCTCGGGGCACCGCCTGTGCGGTATTCGCGGGACTTTGCAAAGCAGTTAGGCGTGGATGGCCTGTACATCGACAAGTTCCTACAGTGGGATGACAACTGCAAGAAGATGATGGAGATACCCCACACCTGTACCGATCAGGAGCTACTCATTCACTGCGTAGCGGCCAAGAAGATCATCGACAAGTACAGGGCTACAGCGCACCCCGTTGTGAGCTTTTGGGACATGTGCTCTGGCCTTATACAAACAGCGCTTGCAGACGGCAAAGAGTTCGTGTATAAATGTATTACCTTCAAGAAGGGGGAGATAGTTTTGCCCAACGGCATGAGCTTGCTCTACCCTGACTTGCGACAGCAGAGGGACGAGAAA
>Ga0114975_10001139_pt1 | contig 19275 bp, 13 predicted proteins | sample S_130626_EF_Meta_FD_87031 | JGI IMG/M metagenome (GOLD analysis project Ga0114975, IMG submission 87031) | Freshwater microbial communities from Lake Simoncouche, Canada to study carbon cycling - S_130626_EF_MetaG | ecosystem: Environmental > Aquatic > Freshwater > Lake | place: Lake...
ACCCAAGATTACCTTGCTTTTGATGACGGAACCTTATAAGTATCGGTGTCCGGTTTTAAGTTAGATACCTAATTCCTTCTCTGTAACCACTAGAAATTTCCATCCATGTTCCTGACAGAAGATGTCAGCAGCTCTCCACTTCTCTTGGTTCACAGCATAAGTAGCCATTTCCTGAAGATACTTACGGGTCTTTTTCTTTTGCGTGGGCATCTTTGTTTGGGCAAGTGGTTTAACTTCAATAATATAAGTCATTACCTTCCCATCTTTTAATTTCATCTTGGCAATAAAATCAGGAAAGTATTTGTGTTTCTTCTTGTCCACAGGTGAAATATATGGTATTGGAAGTTCTTCCGAGCCCCACCAAATGACTTGCGGATGTTCGTCAAGCCACTTCATTACACGCACCTCCCAAGTCGACCTATAAACGATATTGGACGGGTCGCCTTTATATTTGCCGGGGTTATTAGGTTTGAACCATCCTTTGTAATTGTTGCCAAATGTCATATAAATATGTAGTATAATTCCACGGGAATCCTAAATGGCTCTATTTAACCTAACAGACATAACTTTTGGCAAAACTAATAACCCTACGGGGCCGTTATCAGCTTTGCAAAGTTCGCAATACGAAAGCAACACTTATAGATATCCTATTGATTTAGGCGCTGGCGATAAAGCTCATTATATTGTATTTAATATCAATGAACAACGCATGACTAGTTATCCTGGTTCAGCAACAGGCACCACACCAACTACAATTGCCAACAACTTGTTGTATGGTAATTCAGCTGCTGGAACAACAACTCTTATGAATAATTTGGGCCAAGCTACAGAAATTGTTACTAATGGCGTTAGTTCTGTTGTTGGTGGTATTGTTAGTAGTATTTTTGGAAAGAATTCTTTAGATAAAACTTTTGTTGGTGGATTTGGCTCTCAATTGCAAGCTGAAGTAGTTTCTGCTGCTAAAGGTTTGCAAAAAGGAAGTATTCGAGCTGAAAGGCGAATTACTGATACGGTTGCTTTGTATATGCCAGACACATTGGCTTACGCACAATCACAAAAATATGATACTCCTGGCGCTGGTGGCCATCCATTAACCGCACTTGCTTCGGCTGGTAAAAGTGTGCTTGATACGATTCAATCACAAAAAGGTAAAAATCTTGGTGCTGGTGTTGTAAATAACTTGTCACCATTTGTTGCAAGTATGGCTGCAAAAGTTTTAGGTGGTGTTGGGCAAATTGCTTTTTCTCAAGCCTATGGCGTAGTTCAAAACCCAATGATGGAAGTTTTATATTCTTCGCCAGATTTTAGATCCTTTAGATTTGATTTTATGTTTTATCCAAGGTCAGAAAAAGAATCGTTAGCTGTGCAAAATATTATTGAACGTTTTAGATTTCATCAGGCACCAGAGGTGAATACATCATTTGGTAATGGTTTCTTTATGGTTCCACCTTCAGAATTTGATATTAGTTTTTATTACAATGGCAATATTAATCCAAATATTCCAAAAATTTCAACTTGTGTTATGGAATCTATGGATGTTGATTATGCACCAAATGGTTTTTCTGCGTATGAAGTCCCTGGCCAAAAAGCTGTAGTTGGTGGAACTGGTATGCCAGTTGCTATTCGTATGTCATTGCAATTTAAAGAAACAGAAATTATGACAAAAACAAGCTTTAATGCTCCATCAGGAATGACATCTTCAACGGCTCAAAATCTTAAAGATGCCGGGTATAATGCAGGAACAAATTCTAAAGGTGAGGCAATATATTAATGTCAAAATATTTTAACTACTTTCCAAAAACACTATACACCAGTGATGCTGAAAATGGTGTAGTTGTTACCAATATCATTTCTCGTTTTGCTTTTGAAAAATCATACAGAGATAATTCGGCTGTATATTATGAATATGATATACAGGATAGTGATACACCAGAAATTATTGCTGATAAAATGTATGGCAATTCAGAAAGACATTGGATTGTATTAATGATGAATGAAATTGTTGACCCACAATTTGATTGGCCTCTTGACCAAAGAACTATTATTAGTTACATTAATGACAAGTATTCCGCCAATGCTTCAGTTGGCCAAACTGGCATATCGTGGGCTCAACAAAATACACAGTCTTATTATAAAATTGAAACAAGAACAACTAATTCAACAAATACATCAATAGAAAAAAAAATTCAAATTGATTCCAATGCCTATACAAATTTAAGTGCATCTATAACTAATGTAACTTTAAAAGATGGTAACGCAATTACAATTACTATTACCAAAGAAACACAATCATATTATGATTATGAAATTAATTTAAATGAGTCCAAAAGAAAAATTAAATTAATTAAACCTGAATTTGTTAATAGACTTGAAGAAGAATTAATAAGCGTCTTAGCATAATGTCCCTTGTATTAAAACAAACCACACAATTCACAATTCGTGAGTTAAAACTCATAACAAAATTTGGCGTTTTTGATATAAGTGCCATTTTTGAAGAATTGAATGTGTATGATAGCTTATTAATGCCTTGTATGACCGGTGGAATTGTTATTAAAGATTCTGTTGGCCTATCAAAACGGTTAACATTTGATGGTAGTGAATATATTAAAATAAACATTGTTAAGGGTGAAGATAATGCTGTTACCACAATTAATAAAACTTTTAGAATATACAAACAATCCGATAGAACAACGTTAAATCAAAGTTCAGAGATATATGTTTTGAGCTTTATTTCAGAAGAATTTATTTATTCGGAACAACAAAAAGTTTCTCAATCATATACTGGTTCATATGATACAATTGTTAAATCGGTACTTACCAAATATTTAAAAGTTCCAACCACAAGAGTTGGTATTGTTGAAACTACAAGAGGCAATCAAAGTGCCGTTATTCCTTTATTGTCGCCATTAAAATCCATTGATTGGGTTTTAAAGCGAGCATTAGACAACAACAATAAAGCAAATTTTGTATTTTTTGAAAATAAAATAGGTTTTAATTTTGTATCATTACCAACTTTGTTTTCTTATGGTCCCGCATTAGAAATTAATTTTCAGCCAAAAAATATTAATAATGGAGAAATAAGTGATGAATTTTTAGGCGTAAGAGATTTTAATTATTCTTCAACATTTGATTTAATTGAAAATATTAGAAATGGTTTTTATGCCAATAAATTTATTGGTTTTGATATTCTTACAAGAAAAATAACTGAAACTTCTATTGGTATTTCTAATTCATATGGTACAAGTAATTTAAACAAATATCCAATTGCACCAGGAATGAAAAATAGAGAAGATAAAGATGTTTCTGAAATGTATGATTCCAGAGTTGCGTTGTATCCATATCAAACAACAAGAACAACTGCTACATATATTAAATCAAATGACAATAAATCTGCAATTATTTTGGACGAAACACATACATATATTCCTCAGCGCAAAGCTATTATGAATAATCTTATACAAAAAAGATTAACTATTGCTTTGCCTGGTAATTTTGCTTTAACATCTGGATTGATTTTAAAACTTAATGCGCCAACATATGGACTAAAAGATGATGATACACAACAACAAGATGACTCCATGAAAGGTAATTATTTAATTATTGGAACAAGACACATAATTAGACCAGATAAACACGAAACTGTTTGTGAAGTAACGACAGATTCTACAAATACAAAATTGATTGGTGGTAACACACCAGATTTACAAAAGGCTAGAAATTCATAATGGATAAAGATTTTGCAGGTAAAAATGGTTTTATTTGGTGGGTTGGCGTCATTGAGAATCGTGTTGACCCATTAGCATTAGGTCGTTGCCAAGTTAGAATTATTGGTTGGCATAGCCAAGATAATTTGCAAGTAACGACAGAGAATTTACCTTGGGCTCATCCAATGTATCCATTAAATAACTCTAATACATTCTCATCACCTAAACTAGGAGATTGGATTGTTGGTTTTTTCTTAGACGGTGAAAATGCTCAACAACCTGTAATGATGGGTATGCTACCAGGTTTAAAACAAAAGGTATAACTATGGCCGTTACATATGACGAAATGGGTAATGTGATTGGAGGTTCAGCTGACAATGTTGAAGTTCCAAAATCATATACTGAAGCACTTAAAGATGCTCAAAAAAACGCTGGCAAGCAAGCGATAATTAAGAAAACTCCGCAAGGTAAAGTCTATGAACCAAATAAACCAAAAGTTACTAATCTTGGTGATACATCGTTAGTTGGTTCTCCTACCGTTTCAAACTTAGCAAGAGGTATTATTGACACCACTGGCATTGCTGTTTCAAATAACAATAAAGTCCATGTTTGTGATACGACACTATATATTCGTAGAAATATTGACCTTGGTAGAATTGCATCTATGGTTACTCAAAAAATAAGATATGCTATTCAACAATTGATGGAATTTTTAGGAATTAGTCCTGGTAGTAGCAGCATAATTGAAACTCTAAAATGGATTAAAAGAAAAATTGAAGATGTGACCGAATTTTTAAAAGATGTTCAAGCAGCAATTAATACTTTTGTTATTGTTGTTAGAGAAATTCGTGATGTGATTGCTTATATTTTAAGTTTACCTGCTCGATTGGTAGCTTATTTTGCAAAATGTTTAGCAGAAGCTACAAAAGAATTAGCAAAACAATTTGGAGACATTTTTAATCAATCTGGTGGTGGTGTTGGTTTAGGTGATATTGTTGATGAAACTAAAGCTTTAATCAAAAGCACAGAAACTCTTGTTAAAACAACAGTTGCAACAGCAGCACTTACTGTAACGGCATTGCCTAATGCTTTATTAGGATCCAATAGTGCAGAAGAAACTGATAAAGCTAGAGAACTTTTAGGTGGTGACGGCAAAGCTGAATTTAATACTCTTATTGGCGACACATACAGTTCATTTGTTAATACTACAAAATATGAGAAGGCATAATTTATGGCAGATTTAGATCCAAGCAAATACGCATGGACTGAACCAGATTCGGCTTTTAATGCACAGTATCCGTATAACAATGTTATGCAAACGGAATCTGGTCATTTTCAAGAATTTGATGATACTCCAAATGCAGAACGCATAAGAACCCAACATCGTTCTGGAACATATACAGAAGTTAGACCGGACGGCAGCGAAGTCCATAAAATTGTTGGTGAAGGTTATGAAATTGTTGCATCAAATAAAAAAGTTTTAGTCAAAGGATTTTGTTCAATTACTGTTGAAGGAAATTCAATATTAGAAGTTCAAGGTAATTGTTTTCAGAGAACATTAGGTGACCACAAACAAGTTATTGAAGGAAATTATAATTTATCTGTTGCTGGTGAAATTAATGTTACTAGTGGTGGAGATATGAAAATTGGAACAACAAAACTTGGAGGAAAATTAAAATTTTTGGCTGGTGAAAGATTTGTTGTTGATAGTGACTTGGTTGTTAATGGAGGAATTACTGGATCATCGGTAACTTCTTCCGGTTCAGTAACAGCAGGAACAGGCATTCAAGCTGGAGTTAAAGGTTCTTTAAATCCATTTGCTGGTATTTCTACACTTGGTGGTATTAATGTTGGCATTCCGCCACCAATCCCAACGGCTCCTGGTGTTGTTAAAGCGACTGTTATGGTTACTGCGCCAGCTATCATTGGTTCAGTAATTACTTTTGGTAACATTCTTATGGATCCACTCGGCGGAGCACCGTTAATAAGAACAATTTACGATACACACAATCATATTGCGCCTTTAGGTCCAACAACTATACCATTACAACCAATGCCTTTACCTTGATTAGGATAATATTATGGCCTCATTATTTGCACGATTAGGATTTAATTTTGATACTGCTAGATTTGGCGATGCTTCGGTTTTAACTGAGGGCGCCAACAATACAGTAAATTTGATTTCATCTAGTTTTCCCACTTTTGCAGATTGGCAAAAAAGTGACTTATCAGCTGGTTCTCCAGTAAGAACAACTTATTTTCAAAATCCATATACTGCTAATTTTTCTAGTATGAATACAAGTATTACCAGTATTAGAGTTAGCGCTAACACCTGTAACTTGTCAAATATAGTAACTTCTTCAAATAATTGCATCTTAGAGATTGGAGCGTTTCATTCACACACGGACAATTTATCTGGTATTGTTGTTGTAACTGACGCTAGCGTTCCATCTTATGATACGGCTTCTGGAATAGGCCAAATGTCAATGATGAATTTGGCAAGAACTGATGGACCACAAACAAATACAACTCCAATTTTAGGTAGTTTTACCAGTCTTTTTGTAAGAGATGATATTAGCTCAAATGTTTCTCAATTAATATACTATTCTGGTGAATTGGCCAATAGTATTGTTGCTATTGCTGGTGTAGATGCCAATGGAGACCCAATAACTACATACAGTTCCAATCTTTCCAGCGGTGAACTTACAAATATTGTTAATTATATTGACACTACAAAAGGACTAATGACCACCAGACGGACGCATGATTGGACTTTCTTTCAAAACTCAATACAAATTACTAAAGATGTAGCTTTTATATCACAATTTAATAATTTAGGCAACACAAATAAGTATTTAATTAACAATGTAATTGGTACAGATTATCTTGTAAATAACTTGGCAAACACCGCATAAATAACAGATGGCAACCGTAGATACCAACATAGCACGCACCTATAGCGATTTGGACTTGAATTTCACTATTCATCCAGTTAAAAAAGACATTAACCGTGTTGTTGGAGATATGGCGGTTATCAGTTCCATCAAAAATCTAATTTTAACAAACCATTACGAGAGGCCATTTCAACCAAATATTGGTAGTAATGTCCGTAGATTATTGTTTGAAAACATGGATAACATTACTGCAAGTTCTATTGAAAATGAAATTAGACAGACAGTATTAAATTATGAACCTAGGGCTAGAATAACAAGAATCAATGCCATTGCCGATTTTGATAAAAATGGGTTTAGAGTAGAAATGGAATTTTTTGTTGTTAATAGAACTGACCCAATTACAATTAATTTTTTCCTAGAACGGATTAGATAGAAATGGCTAACGCTCGTTTACAAATTTCAGACCTTGATTTTGACCAAATCAAGACCAACCTAAAAACATATTTAAAACAACAATCACAATTTCAAGATTATGATTTTGAAGGTGCTGGTTTAAATATTCTTTTAGATATTTTGGCATATAATACTCATTACAATTCATATTATTTAAATATGGTTGCCAATGAATCTTTCTTAGATACTGCTGTGTTAAGAGATTCGGTTGTTTCTCATGCTAAAACTTTAGGTTATACTCCATATTCCACAACTGCACCTAGAGCTATTGTTAATGTAACTGTTGAATCTGGCACAACAACTCCAGACACATTAACTATTCCAAAAGGATCCACATTTGCTTCAAATTTGATTGATAATATTTCATATAATTTTGTTGCGTTAGAACAACAAACAGCAACAAAGGCAAACACATCTTTTGTTTTTGAAAATTTAAATATCTACGAAGGTTCATTGGTAAATTATGATTTTACCTATAGCCAATTGTCTAATCCAAAATCAATATTTGTTTTACCTGATGCGAACATAGACACTTCAACAATTAAAGTATCTGTTTCTCCAAATGCAGGAAACACTTTTAGTGAAACTTACACACAGGTAACTGAGGTGTTGGATATTACTTCCGAATCGGCTGCTTACTTCTTACAAGAAAGTAAAAATGGTAATTATGAAATATATTTTGGTGATGATGTTGTTGGTAAAGCTTTAACTGATGGATGTATTGTTTCTGTTGAATATTTAACAACAAATGGAACAGCTGCTAACCAAGCAAATGGTTTTATTAATGCTGCTTTAATTGGAGTATATTCAAATGTAGTAGTTGATGTTGTTGATGTTGCAAGTGGTGGTGCAATTAGAGAGTCCGTTGATTCTATTAAATATTCTGCACAAGCACAATATGCTACACAGAATCGTTTAGTTACAGTTAAAGATTATGAATCATATATTAAAAGCCATTACCCAAGTATTGATGCCATCTCTGTTTGGGGTGGTGAAGATGAAACGCCAAAAGTTTTTGGTAGAGTTTTTATATCTTTAAAACCAAAAGCAAATTATTATTTGTCTGAAACAGAAAAACAAAGAATTATTACTGAAATTATTAATCCTAAAGCTATTGTTTCTGTAGCTGCTGAAATTAGAAGTCCTGAATATTTGTATTTACTTGTTAATAGTATAGTTCAATATGATCCAAAGAAAACAACATTGGACGCTGAAACACTTAAAACACAAATTAAAAATTCAATTATTTCTTACAAAAATACCAATTTAAATACATTTGGTGCATATTTTGTTTTATCTGATTTTCAAGATACTGCAATTTCTACTGTTAGTGATTCAATTCTTGGTAGTGAAGCTTCTGTTCGTGTTCAAAAAAGATTTACACCTAAATTAAATGAAGCATCTAATTATTTAATTAAATTTAATGCTCAACTTCACCGTGGAACATCAACAAATAAACTTTTATCAACAGAGTTTACAGTAACAGATTTAACTGGTGTAACAAGACGAGCTATATTTGAAGAAAGTCCTCAATCATATACTGGCATTTCACTAATTCAAATTACTTCACCAGGCAGTGGATATACAACAAGTCCAACAGTAACAATTAGTGGTGATGGTTCAAATGCAACCGCTGAAGCTGTGGTTGTTAATGGAAGAATTCAAAGTATTAAAATTACTAATCGTGGAACAGATTATACACGAGCAATTATAACCATCACAGATCCAACTGGATATGGAGCTTCTGCGGTTGCTGTGATTGATGGTAAAATTGGCACACTTCGCACCATTTATTATGATTCTTTAGCACAACGCCAAATTATTAATGCAAATGCTGGTGAAGTTGACTATGATAACGGCATTATTACTATTAATAGCATTAATTTTTTATCAGTAAACGCTGACGATGGATTAATTAGAATTGATATTGAAGCGGAAAGAGGTATCATTCAATCATTAAGAAATTCAATTATTACGATTGATGAAACTGACCCAACCGCAATTGTCAACACTTTAGAACAAATTAACAGATAATGGCTGACCAAAAAACTTCCCTACTGATTAATCGTCAGGTACCGGAGTTTGTTCGTGAAGAACATCCTAATTTTATTGCTTTTTTGGAAGCGTATTATGAATTTCTTGAAAACAAACAAGGTTCTAAAAAGAACGATTTAGTTACACAATCCAAAAAACTTAGAAATATTTCCGATGTTGATTCATCTATTGGTGATTTTGAAGAAAATTTCTTTAATACTTTTGCATCTTTAATACCTCGTAATGTTGAGGTAGATAAAGGCATTTTGTTAAAACACATATTGCCATTATATCTTGCCAAAGGAAATGAAAAATCTTTTAAATTGTTGTTTAGGCTTTTGTTTAATGAAGAAGTTGAAGTTGTTCAACCTAAAACAAACATTCTTCGTGCTTCTGATGGTAAATGGTTAATTGAAAATGTTTTTAGAATTGAACAAGTTGTGTATAGCGTATATACAGGCAATTCAACCACAAAAACATTTAAACTTGCACAAGTTGTGGAATCAGCTGATATATCTGTTTATATCAATGGTGTTCTACAAAGTTCTGGTTTTATTATTCGTAAAGAAACAAGAAAATTAATATTCAATTCTGCACCAGCTACAGGTGCAACAATTAAAGTATTATATAATGAATTTGATTTTACCTTATTGTCAAATAGGCAAATTACTGGTGAAACTTCTGGCGCAACTGCCGTAATTGAAAGAGCTTCACAAAAAACAATTAATTCTGTTCCAATTTTTGAATTATATATTAATACAAAGTCTTTATTAGGATCATTTGATAATGGTGAAAATGCTTTTGCTTATATTATAGATCCTGTTGATAGCACTTTAATTCAAATTGAAATCCATGGTTTATCCATTCTTAAAACAATTAATATTATTTCTGGTGGCGCTAGTTATAATGTTGGCGATACAGTTATTATTTCTGGTGGTCAAGCTACCAGAGATGCAACTGCTGCCGTTTCTGAAGTGTTTTCTGGTTTTATTAATCAAATTAGAGTTTTAGCTGGCGGTGCTGGCTTTAAAACTGGTAGTAATGTTAGTGTTATTGGTACAGGTGCAGGTTCATTGAGTATGGCTATTGCCGATGTTGATGTTTCTGGTTCTAATACTGCCAACACCTTTACTGTTAATACTGATAGAATTGCTGATTTTGCTAGTATTAATATTTCTGATTCTAATTATGGATTTAATGCCGCCATTGTAACAGAAAATGTTAATTCTAAAATTGTTGATGCTTTAACTTTTCAAACAATTACAAGTATTGGTGCAATTACCAATGTGGCAATTCTTTTTGCTAATGCAACATTTGCTACCGTTCCAACTTTAGAGGCTGAATCGGCACAATATCAATCAAATAGCACAACGCAATTTGTTCAGAGTTCACATTCAATTGGTAGAATTCAAATCAATAGTGGCGGTACTAACTATCAAATTGGTGATGAAGTAATAATTGCTGAAACCTTTGCGATGGGACTTGGCCTTGGTGCAGCAGCTGCCGTAACTAATGTATCTTCTACTGGCGCAATCACACAAGTTAAAATACAACCATCAAGAATTCGTGGTACCGCAAACACTTTTTCCAATACAAATGTAACAGTTATTGGAACTAATACCGTATTTCAAGATGATTTGCGTGTTGGAGATTACATTATGATTAATAATGAATCTCGTTATATTAATGCCATTTCTTCAAACACATCATTGAATGTTAATGTTAATTTTCAATATTCAACTACTGATAAAAATATTGGTAAATATTTTGACTACCCAATTGGTGGTCAAAATTATGATCCAACCAAACCAGCTACAATAACAGTTAGTTCTAAAACTGGTGCTAATGCAAATCTTTCTGTTATTGCTCTGATGGGTGACGGTGAAAATCTATATGCAACTGCTGATAAAAATCTTGGTGAAATTTTAAAGATTCGTATTATTGATGCTGGATCCGGTTATGTTTATCCTCCAACTATTGATTTAACAAAATCAGGCAATAAAAGTGCAACAGCTAACTCTGAGGTAGAATCAAGTTATGTTACACTTCCTGGTCGTTGGACAACTTCAGATTCTATTCTTTCGGCATCTGAAAGAGTGGTACAAGGCCGTGAATACTATGTGGATTATGCTTATGTGTTATCTTCAAAAGTTGAATTTGATAAATTTAAAGAAACATTTAAAAATCTTGTTCACCCAGCAGGCTTTATTGAATATGCTGAGTTTAAAATTGACCAAACTGTTGCTGCTAATACAGTTACAACTACCACAATTAATGTTGCAAACACAATTGCAGGAACAGTAAATGTTAATAGTAGCATTTATGTTATTGGTACCAATACTAAATTTAACATTGCAGTTACAAGAGGCATAATGACTGTTGGATCCAGTATTGCGGTCAATTCACAAATTAGAACAATTAGTAGTATTATAAGTAACACAGAATTGAGAGTATCGTCCGCTTTCACACAATCCGCCAATGCGGAAACGCTTGTAATCGTTACATAAATAAAATAGTAAAAATATGGCAACTAACTATACATCCAAAAAACTTTCGTTTAATAACGCAGAACAATTCAAAGAATCGTTCTATGAGCCAGAACCAGCAACTGTTGGTTATATCTTCATTGGCAATCATGTTCCGTATGCAAACGAATCGTCACCAAATTCTATTGTGGATTCTTCTTTTGATGAGAAGTCTGCATGGGATAATATGTTTGCTGCCAAAAAGATTACAGGTAACGATGTTGAGTTGGTTATTCCTCGTGTTAATTGGACTGCAAATACAAAATATAAACAGTATGATAATAAAATTTCTCTTGATGATTTGTTGACTGGAAATACTACATTGAATGTTAAACCAATGTATATTTTAACTTCAGAGAGAAATGTATATAAGTGTTTATCAAACAATATTTCTGCCAATTCTACCGTGGAGCCAACTGGCGATTACACAACCGCAAACGGCACAATTGCAACGGCTGATGGATTCATTTGGAAATATTTGTATAATGTTAAACCATCCAATAGATTTTTAACAACTGATTGGGTACCTGCACCAATTTCTACAAGTAAATTAGATTACAATGTAAGTTCTACTGGTCCAATTGATGGAGAAGTTACAACAATTATTGTTACCAATGGCGGAACAGGATACGTACATCCGACTATTAATGCTTCTGCTTTTGGAACAGGAGTAACAACTATTACTCTTGCAAATACAACAAATGTGGTTGCTAACATGATTGCTACTGGAACAGGTATTGCAAGTGGAACTTTAGTTTCTTCTGTGGATGTAATTACTTCCACAATTGTTTTAGATACTGCCACAACAGCAAATGGTGGTGGAACAGGAAATACTGTTACCTTTACAACCAGAATTTACATTCAAGGTGATGGTGCAGGCCTTCAAGCTTCTGCAAATATTGTAGGCAATTCTATTTCTAAAGTTACTGTTGATGTAACTGGAATTGGTTATTCTTATGCTAATGCGACCATTTATGGTTCAGGCACAGGCGCAAATACTCGTGTAGTTTTGGCACCAAAATTTGGTCACGGTTTCAATCCCGCTAAAGAGTTGGACGCAACCAATGTTATGGTTTCAGAAAGATTTGGTGTGGTTGATGCAACAGAAAATGGATTAATTTCTACATCCACATCATTCCGACAGTATGGACTTCTAAGAGATCCGTATAAATATGGCAATACATCGCCAGTAATTAGTTCAAATGCTAATACAGTTATATCACAAACTACCAATTTGACATTAATTTCTGGCACAGATTTCGAATTAAATGAATTTGTTTATCAAGGTGGTTCCGCAAACAATGCCTATTTTTATGGATTTGTTAATGCTCAATCTTCAAATGAAGTTCGTTTAACTAAGGTTCGTGGAACAGTTTCAGTTGGTGGTCTATTAATTGGTGCAAATTCTGGTATAACTAGAACAGTTGTTAAGAAATTTAACCCCGAGTTTCAACCATACACCGGCGATATATTATATGTTGAAAATACACAAAAAGTTACAAGAGCAGATGGACAAGCAGAAAATGTCAAGTTTGTTATTAGATTCTAAGGAAAATATTTAATGTCGTTAAATACTAATTTTAATGTCAATCCATACTATGATGATTTTGATGAAGATAAGAAATTTCTTCGGATATTATTTAAGCCTGGTTTTGCTGTTCAAGCTCGTGAGTTAACACAATCTCAAACTATTTTACAAAAACAAGTTGAACGCTTTGGTAGTCATATTTTTAAAAATGGTTCAGTAGTTTCTGGTGGTGAACTGTTTATCCATAGTTCAACATATTTAAATGTATCCACAGATTATGCTGGTACAGCCGTTAATATTAATAATTTCAATGGCAAAACAATTACTAATTCGACAGGAACAAAAACTGGTCAAGTTGTTGTTGTCTATGATGCTGATGCTGGTACTGGCGATCCAAAAACAGTTTATGTAAAACAAATTTCAGGTACGGCTTTTGCTGCTGGTGATACAATTACCACAGTTGAAACTTCTCCAGTTTTTGCCAATGTGGCAACTGGTGGTGCAGGAACAGGCCAACTGTTTTCTGTAAATGATGGCGTATTTTTCTATGATGGTTTTTTTCTTAAAAATTCAGCTCAAACAATTGCAATTAGTAAATACGGAACATCTTCTAATGCAAGAATTGGTTTTGAAATTACAGAATCAGTTGTTGTATATACACAGGACACTTCGTTATTGGATCCTGCACAAGACGCTTCAAACTTTCAAGCTCCTGGTGCCGACCGATATAAAATTGATTTAGTGTTAGCTAGTCGTTCATTAACATCTACTGACGACACACAATTTATTGAATTGGCTCGAGTTGAAAATGGAACACTTTCATACGCATTAATTTACCCACAATATGCTGTGCTTGAAGATACTTTAGCACGCAGAACATATGATGAATCTGGTAACTATACTGTTCGACCATTCAAAATTGCACTAGAAACAAGTGCAGCTAATACCGCAAAAGCTAATGTTATTATATCGCCAGGCAAAGCATATGTTTATGGTTACGAATTTGAAACAATTGCACCAACAACAATCACATATGATAAGCCACGCACAACGGATTCAGTAAATAATAAAAGATTAACTGCTGATTATGGTTACTATGTGTATTCAAACACACATTTTGGTTCTTTGCCAATTAATAGTTTACAAACAGTAGATTTACATTGTATATCAAATAGCACAATTAATGTGGCAAGCGCTGGTACAATTACTAATACTAAGATTGGTACAGCTCGTGTTAAATCTATTGCATTTGAATCCGCAGCAAATACACAAAATTCTGCAACATATACCTATCGCACATACTTGTTTGATGTGAATGTTGGTTCTATTACTGGCGGTAATGTTGTTGTTTTAGGAACAAATACAAGTTATGTTCAAATTGCAAATAGCATAACTGGCTCACAATTATATTCTACTGCTAATACTGCTTATGTTGGTTCTAAGTTTAGAATTTTAACCGGACCTGGTGCTGGCGAAACACCAAAAACAATTACCAATTACAATGGTGCAACTCAAACAATTCAACTTTCTGAACCTTTTGTTACCACGCCAAATTCATTATCCAATTGGTCTATTGACTTTGAATTTAATGACACCAAATCTTTATCAATAGTTAGCGGAACAACTCGCCTTGCCGCAGCAGATATTGATATTTCATCTAAAGATCCAGCTTCAACATATAACGACACATTCATTTCAGATAGTAACCTTGAGCCATTATTATTTAATCTTGGCCAAAATTATATTGCACAAAACACAATTGCTGATTTTTCATACTCTTATAAACGGTTGTATTCAACTCAGTCATTTTCATCTTCAGATTCTCCAGCATTAACTGTTGGTACTGGTGAAACAATTTCTTCTGCCACAAGTTCATCTGCTAAAGCTGAAAATTATCAAATTGTTGTTACAACTGTGGGCACATCACCATATACTGTTGGCCAAATTATTCCTTCTAATTTGTATACCGTAGATACAGGAACTCGTAAAATTACTGTTACTTCAGGTAACAATATGGTTGCAAATATTACTGCAACCATTAATTCAAGTAATCCTGGTTCAAAAGGTAAAACATATGTTGGCGCAAATTCTACTATTCAGACATCTGGTGGTACAAGTATTTTTGCAAACAACGGAGTAATACTTTATAGTGCAAATGGCCAAACTCACATTATGGCCAATACAGTTTATAAAACTCCAGGCACAGCTCAATCACTATTTGTTTCAGATGTTATTGAATTGGTTTCTATTTTGGATTTTAATGGCAATCAAATTACTGTTGCTAACTCAACAACTGCAACCGATATTACAACACGATACACTTTAGATAACGGCCAAAGAGATTCACTCTATGACCATTCATCTATTAGATTGAAAGCGGGGGCATCTGCACCTACCGGCCCATTGGTTGTTAAGTATAATCGTTTTAATTCATCTGGTGCAGGATTTTTTACCGTAGATTCTTATGTTGGATACAATTACGGGAGTATTCCTGCTTACACTTCTCAGGCAACGGGGCAAGTTTATCAATTAAAAGATTGCCTAGATTATAGGCCTGTTAGGTTGGCGCCCACAACACCAGCGACAGCAAACACCGTCAGCTTTGATGTTGATTCAACCACGACTGGTCCTAAGATTCCTGAGAACGGTTCCGACATAGTTTTAGATTATCAATATTATCTACCAAGAACAGACAAGGTAATATTGAACAAAGACCGCTCATTTGAAGTTCTCCAAGGCAATCCATCTTTGACACCAGTTATACCCAATGATAAAGATGGTGCGATGACCTTGTATATTCTTCGTGAGCCTGCTTATGTTGCCAATACATCCGAGATTGAAGTTCAATATGTTGATAATAAACGCTATACAATGCGTGATATTGGCAACCTTGACAAGCGAATTGGTAACTTAGAATATTATACTTCACTTTCTTTGCTTGAACAAAATGCACTCAATAAACAAGATTTAACTATTTTAGATTCTACAAATTTACCACGATTCAAGAATGGTATTGTTGTAGATTCATTTGATGGCACTTCTGTTGCTGATGTAACCAATACAGACTATTCTATTGCTGTTGATCCTAAGAAAAAAGAAATTAGGCCAACATTTAATATTACATCACATCTATTAACATTTGATTCAGCCAATTCATCTAATTATTTTAAAGCCGGTCCAATTGTGATGCCTACAGCAACACATACTGTTTTTGTTGACCAAAATAAATCTTCAAAAGTATATAATATTAACCCTTTTAATATTGTAAACTACATTGGTAAAATTCAGCTGGATCCACCATCAGATGTTTGGATTGATACTACCAAACAACCTGATGTTCTTGTAAACCTTGAAGGTGACAAAGATGCTTGGGCTTTAATTACCGCAAACGCATATAACTATGAATGGGGTAATTGGGAAACTTATTGGACAGGTTCAACAAGTTCTTCATATGTTGCTGACAGACGCCCAGCACTTGTTCAAGTAACAACCACTACAACAACAAACGCTCAAACTCGTTCAGGAGTATTTTCAAAGGTTGTTCCGTCCACAATCACTCAATCATTGGGTGACCGTGTTATTGATGTTTCAATTATTCCTTATATGCGTGACCGTGGTATATTGTTTACTTGTTCTGACTTCAAACCAAGTACCGAACTTTATGGTTTCTTTGATAACATTAGTGTAAACAAATATGTTGCTCGTGCAAATAAATTTACATTAAGCTCTAACAATTTAGGTTATATTACACAGTCTGGTAATCCAGAAGCTGTTAATGTTACCAACACCGCAACAAGCACAGTAAACGCAACAGCCTTTATTGTTCGCACATCAAATAGAGAAGCATTTGTAGTTAATTTGAGTCCATCAACATTGTTGACCGGTGCAACCATGAATTTGGTTGGCCAATCTAGTGGTACAACAATTAAGATTAACGGATATGACCATTACTCTGGATTTGTAAGTTCTGCCACTTCTAATACAATTGTATTGGCTGTGGATGCTACAAGCGCAAACAATACTGGTGATTATGCTGGTTCAACAGTTTACATTGTATCAGGAACCGGTGCAGGACAATCTGCAACAGTTTCTTCTTACACCACAGGAACAAGAACATTAGCAATTGTTGGAACATGGACAACCACACCAACTTCTAGTTCCATTTACTCAATTGGCAATTTAACAACAACGGCTGCAGGAGATGTTGCTGGTGTTTTCAATATTCCAAATGGAGTGTTCCGCATTGGTGAGAAAAACTTCCGATTAATTGATACTTCAAGTGGCGACATTGGTTCATCTTCTACAAACGGAGATGCCACATTCTTTGCACAAGGTATTTTACAGAAAACAGAAAACACAATTATTTCTGCAACTGTTCCAACAATTCAGCGTGTAGCAGTTAAAGATAATCGTGTTGTTACTACAACATCCGTTGCAGAGCGTGTTGTTGGTTGGTATGACCCATTAGCGCAAACATTCTTAGTATCACCATCAAATTACCCACAAGGTATTTTCTTGTCTAAGGCTCGTTTTTGCTTTAAATCTAAAGATACAACTGTACCTGTTACACTACAAGTTCGTTCTGTTGTAAATGGATACCCATCAACATCTTTGGTTTATCCATACTCAACAGTTACATTGACGCCAGATAAAGTTAAAACAACTACATCTCCTGATTTGGATGATGCAACAAAATACACAGAATTCGTATTTGATTCTCCATTGTTCTTACAACCTGGCGAACATTGTTTTGTATTGTTATCCAACTCCAATAAGTATGAAACATATGCGGCTGAAATTGGTAAATTGGATACGGTATCAGCAAGGCAGATTTCAGAACAACCATATCAAGGTTCATTGTTCTTATCACAAAACGGTTCAACATGGACTGCCGAACAAAACTCTGATTTAATGTTCCGACTGTTTAGATATACATTTAATACTGGTACAACTCAAACACAATTTAATGTTAATTATCCATCTGCTAATACAGCATATGACTTAATGCACTTAATTGCAAATGGCATATCTGTTGAAAATACTTCAATTACATATCAATTCAATTCTGAAAAAGATACAACTGGTGGTAAAACAGGTTTCTTGCCATTTACACCATTAAATGATTATCCAATGACTGATGGTTATGGACGCCGTGTATTAACAACAACTGCTAATACGACATTGACAGTTAAAGCAACAATGGCAACCACCAATCCTGATATTGCACCATTCATTGATACTTCACGCATTAGTATGATTGCGGTTGAAAACATCATTAATGATTTGCCATTAAGTAATTCTGATATCACATTATCAAGTGGTGGAACAGCTTATTCAACTAATGCCAATGCCGTTGTAACAATTACAGGTGGTGGCGGTTCAGGTGCAACTGCGGCTGCCGTAGTTACTAACAATGTGGTAACATCTATCTACTTAACTGCTGCTGGTTCTGGTTATGAAACATCACCAACATTTACATTGGTTGATGCTAATACAACACCAGGTACCGGTGCAACAATTACCTATAACGGTGAAGATAAAAAATCTGGTGGTAACTCCAAAGTTCGCTATATCACTCGCAAGGTTAATTTAGCAGACGGATTTGATTCAGGCGACTTGCGTGTTTATTTAACCGCATACAAACCATCAAGTTCAAACATTCGTGTTTACTACAAACTATTGTCTATCTCTGATCCTGATGCCTTTGAAGATAAGAACTATCAGTTAATGACACAATTAAATAATAACAATTTTGTGTCGGCCAACTATAATGACTATCGTGAAATTTCTTATGCTCCAGGCGTGAGTGGCACAGCAAATAATTCTGTAAGTTACACTTCAGGTTCTACCTCATATAGCAACTTTAGAACATTTGCAATTAAAATTGTATTGACTGGGGCATCAACAACAGATGTTCCTAAAGTGCGTGATTTCCGTGCAATTGCTTTACCTGCAGGTAATTAATCATGTTTGCTAAAGTTCAAGACCACGATAATCTAATAAGAGATATGCAGTCCAAGGCTGTTCTAAATACAGATAAAGCTGGACTGCAAGACTACTTACAGAAGCGTGAACAGGCAAAAAAAGAACTGTCTGAAAAAGTAGAAACAAAACAACGACTAGCTAAAATAGAAGAA
>Ga0114975_10001141_pt1 | contig 19252 bp, 21 predicted proteins | sample S_130626_EF_Meta_FD_87031 | JGI IMG/M metagenome (GOLD analysis project Ga0114975, IMG submission 87031) | Freshwater microbial communities from Lake Simoncouche, Canada to study carbon cycling - S_130626_EF_MetaG | ecosystem: Environmental > Aquatic > Freshwater > Lake | place: Lake...
ACGCGTTCGATATCGCCCTTGACTGCTTCTAAATCCACGGTTCTCCCTATGGTCGGTGCGGTGAGAGCGAAAGTCTGCCCGAAATTCGCTCAACCTTCACACCGCCGGGAAGATTGAGCGCACTTTGGCCGTTCCAGGAGGTAATTAGGGCCTCAACGGCGTTCACATGATCTGCTGAGACCGATCCTGCTGGGGCCCCAACGGAATAGATAGCCGTCCTCAGAATTCGGGTGCGAATTGCTCGAGGCAGAGTTTCCAGGTGGGCACAATCAAGGTTGTGAAGATCTAAATGAATCTCTTCACGTTGTGCCCAATGATCGAGTGCATCTGCATCATCGCGTAAAAGGTGAGCACTCCGAGCCAACGCCTCTGAAATACCTGGTCCAATTGTCTTTTCTAAAATTGGAAGTGCTTCGGTGCGAACACGTACCCGTGCAAATTGTGAATCCTTATTGTGTGGGTCGTTCCAAAAATCCAAACCAACTTCCTTACAAAATTCCTCATTTTGCTTGCGAGTAATTTCAAGAAGTGGTCTCACATAGATTCCATTGTGATGTGCCATGCCTGAAAGTGAACGAGTTCCGGATCCACGTGCAAGCCCTAATAAAACAGTTTCGGCTTGATCATCTTTTGTGTGGCCGAGAAAAACAGCAACTGCATTTTCTTGCTGTGCAACTTCATTGATTGCTTTGTATCTCGCTTTACGTGCTGAAGCTTCTAAACCATCCGCGATTTCAACGGTGACTTTCTTGATCAGACATGTAATACCAAAATTTGAAAGTTGGTCCACAACTTTTAGTGCTTGCAGCGATGAGGCATCTTGCAGTTGGTGATCGACAGTTACGCCAATAATAGTGATCGCAAGTTTTTCTGCTTCAACTGAAAGTGCATATGAAAGGGCTAATGAATCTGCACCCCCAGAAACTGCAACAAGAACTTTGTCGCCAGCTTCATATTTTTCCAGCCAGGTTCGTACCGCATTGCGAACTGCAGGAACCGCTGTTGTCATAGGACAAGAGTAGTGCTGCTTTAGACGCGGCCACCAAATGGCATCAGACCCTTAATGCTGTAAATGTTTGAGTACAGTAATCCTTTGCCCTTTGAATTTGCCTCCCACATCATGCCGTTGCCCGCATAAATCGTGATGTGGTGAATGGTGGAGATTGTGCCTTTGTAAGAATAAAACAACAGATCTCCAGGTACTAGCTCTTTAAGCGAAACATGCTTTGTGTAGCCTGAATACAACGCGGAGTTGAGGCGATCCCATTCTGGCCAGCCCAGCCCGGCTGACTTATACGCGGCATAAACCAGACCCGAACAATCAAAAGTGCTTGGACCTTGGGTTCCCCAAATGTATGGCTTGCGTGCAAGAACTTGTGATTTCGCAAATGCAACCGCCTTATCTCTTTGTGCTTGAGAAGTGCGAATACTAGAGCGACCCTTGAAGCCAATATCTGGCCATACACTTTTTTGTCCACCAGTTTGCGAAGCTGTGTTCGCTTGACTCTCTTCAAGCAAAGCAAGCTGACGTTGTTGCTCAAGCGTTGTACGAACCTTGCGAGCACTTAATAAATCTTTCATTAATTTATCTTGCACTGCCTGTAATTTTGCAACTTCTTTTGCCTGTGCAGCTTTTGCATCCTCTGCAACTTTCTTGGCTGCGGCTACTTTATCTGTTGCAGCTTGTTGCGCGGCCTTAGCAGCATCAGCCACAGCTTTAGCTTGTCGTGCTGCCGCTTCAGCCTCTTTGAATCGTGCAAGCGCCACAGAATTTTGTGCACCTAAAGTACTAAGTGTCGTTAGTTGATCAATTAAATCCTGTGGTCCATTTGAGCTAAGTAAAGGTTGAATATCACTCATGCTGCCACCCATGATGTAGGCACTTGCTGCTAGTCGACCAATTGTTTTATGTGCTTCCATGACCGCTGCCGCAGTTTCGGCTGCATGTTTTGCAGCTGCAACCGCCAAAGAAGTCGCAACCGCTAATTCAGCTTGTGCTTTCTTATATAAGGCTGTTGCAGCATTTGCTTTTGCGGTCAATGCGCGAAGGCTTTGATTTGCCGCCGCCAACTTTGCGGCTTGTGCATCAGCCGCCTTTTTCTTTGCCGCTTCGATCTTCTTTGCCGCTTCGATTTCAGCCAAGGTTGGTTTAGGGACTGCAAGCGCAGGCACTGACGAAATCGACAGTCCCAGAATCACTGCAAGCGATATCGCCCTGAACTTTTTCACTTAAAACCTTTCGAAAGGGAAGGCCTCAAGAATAAATGGCCAACCTTAGAAAAGTGGGGTTTTACCTGCGGGTGTCCTTAATTAGCTACATCACGGCGAACAAAAAGTATCGAAGCGATGATTGCTCCAACTGAAACATAGATACCACCAACAGCCAATGCATGTTTATAGGTCAGATCAACCAACCCCCCGGATGCAATCGCATTTAGTTGCGCTCCCGGAAGCCAGCTTTGCCAAGAACTTTTAACAGCGATTAATAAGTTCTCAACAATTAGTAGCCATAAAACGCCAAATGAAATTGCGCTAATTGGTGAGCGCATTAAAAGCCCTAAAACCATTCCCACAATTCCAAAAGCAACAACTGAAATTGTCACATTGATATAGGTTGAAAAAATTGCTTGGAAACCATCAGTAGTAAACCAAAGGTCTGTATTTACTTCTGCGCCAGGAGCTAACATGTAAGAAATTCCCACACTAACAAATGCAGCGATGGTAATCATGACTAGTGCGAAGAGCATCATGGAAATAAATTTGCCAAATAGAATCTTCATCCGTCCAGGCTGGCGAATTAATAAGTTTCGTAATGTTCCGTAGGTGTACTCCTGTGCTGTTTGAGCCGCAAAAACGCACAAGGCGATGATCCCTAGAAATCCACCAACAGATGCAAATCCATTAACAGATCCACTGGCTAGGGTTAGAACTTCTCTTCCAATTGTTCGACCTCGGTCACCATTTCCTTGAGGCGAATCAATCATCAAATAAATAAAAGATGTGATCAAACCTGTAAAGAATAATGCCGATCCAATGGTTCCAAAAAACAAAGTAGGACGACGAAGCTTGCGCAGTTCTGCTTTAACAACATTAAACATTACTTGTCCCCTGTCATTTCAAAGAATGTTTCTTCAAGATTTGGAAGCTGGGGGGCTAACTGAGCCAGCGTAATCCCAGCATCAAATGCTGCTTTATTTAAAACTGGAGCCCAATCCATTTCAGCCAGGATATGAACGGAATTATCTCTGATCACAGCGTGATGGCCTGCTCTTTCTGAAATTTCAACGATGCGCACTAGATCTGCCTCGTTAAGTGATTTCGCAATGATTGTGGGTTGTTGTTGAGCCATTAACTCGCCGATTGGGCCTGCAAAAACTATCTCGCCTTTGCGCAACATAACTATGTAATCGCTAATGATTTCTAACTCGGATAATAAGTGCGAAGAAACAAAAACAGTTGTTCCGTCATTTGCAAGATCGCGCAAGAGAGCACGAACTTCTTGTATACCTTCAGGATCTAATCCATTTGTGGGTTCATCAAGCATTAATAATTTTGGATTTGGCAAAAGTGCAGCTGCAATTCCTAACCGCTGCTTCATGCCGAGTGAGTATGTTTTAAACTTTGATTTACCGCGATCTCCAAGCCCTACTTTGTCTAGTAGTTGCTGAACTCGCTCGACCGGAAAGCCACCAAGCTTTGCTAACACCATCAAGTTTTCATACCCAGATAAAGCTGGATAAAAAGCTGGACCCTCAATCATTGCGCCAACCCTGCTCAGATATTTTTCTGGGTGCTCAATTGGCTCCCCCAAGATATGTCCTTGCCCTGTGGTTGGAGTTATCAGACCTAGCAGCATGCGCATGGTTGTTGTTTTGCCTGACCCATTGGGGCCAACAAAGCCACACACAATGCCCAATGGGACTTCAAAGTTGATATGTGAGACCGCTAAGCGATCATCATATTTTTTCGACAGATCTGAGACTGAGATTGCAGTATTAGTCATAGCGCTAACTCTGCCACAATTAGGCCATGAGCAAACGACCTTGGGGCTACCAACCTCGTAAGGATTCACTGGGACCTGACTGGGAACTACACCCACAGACACATTCGGTGCGCGCTGGTTTGGCTCGATCCGGCTTTGGTGAAACTTCTGAGGCTTTGTACCTCAATAGTGGTTTTACATACTCATCTGCTGAAGAAGCTTTTGATTCCTTTGCCGAAGAAACTGATCACTACTTGTATAGCCGATTCCATAACCCAACAATTGCAATGTTTGAAAAGCGACTTGCTGCAATTGAAGGTGCCGAGATGTGTGTTGCAACAGGTTCGGGAATGTCTGCGATGTTCGCATCTCTTGCCTGCTTAGTTGAACAAGGTGACCACGTGGTTGCATCTGCTGCCATGTTTTCTTCCTGCCATGTTGTGATTACAGAATTCTTGCCAAAGTGGGGCGTTACATTTGAATTAGTAAAGGGTAATGATCCTGCAGATTGGGCAAGAGCGCTCAGCAAGCCAACTAAGGCTGTATTTATTGAAACACCGAGCAACCCTTTGTTGGAAATTGTTGACATCAAAATGGTCAGCGAGCTTGCGCACAAAGTTGGGGCAACTGTAATTGTTGACAATGTTATGGCTTCACCTGTCTTGCAAAAGCCTTTGCAACTTGGCGCGGATGTTGTCATGTATTCAGCAACAAAACACATCGATGGTCAAGGTCGCGTGTTAGCTGGTGCACTTCTTGGTTCGGCCGATTACATCGTTGACAAACTTCTGCCTTTTGTTCGTCACACAGGGCCTGCCCTTAGCTCGTTCAATGCTTGGGTACTTGTTAAGTCACTTGAAACAATGCACATGCGAGTCGAGAGCATGGTCGCAAATGCGCAAGCAGTTGCTGAGTTTTTAGAAAAGCAACCTGCAATCAAATCTGTTCGTTACCCTGGTCTTAAATCTCATCCTGGACACGAATTGGCTATGAAGCAGATGAGTAACGGTGGTGGAACCACAATTGGTATTGAATTTAAAGGCTCTCAGGAAGAGGTATTTGCCTTCATGAATAAGCTATGTGTCATCGATATTTCAAACAACTTGGGCGATAGCAAATCACTTATTACTCATCCTGCATCTACAACCCATCGACGCTTAGCGCCCGAAGTACAAGCTGAAATGGGCATCACACCTTCAGTGCTGCGTTTATCGATTGGTTTAGAGCATTCATCAGATTTAATTAAGGATCTGGGTAACGCTTTAGCTAAGTAGTTGCCCGGCAACCAACACAACTGAAAGCAAGCTTAAGTAAGTAATAGACCACTGAAAAATCTTTCCGGCAACTTTTCCATAATCAGGAGATCCTTCTTTTAGGGCAATCAATTGACGAGCAAAAACTAAACCAAGCCCGATAGTTATCACCATTGACCACATTGGTAGTTCGGCAGCATTGATTAACCAAACCGAAGAAGCGATCATCAAAATTGTATGGAACCACATTTCTGCAAGTACACGATTCTTAGAGGCAACTACTGGCAACATGGGTGTTCCTGCAGCGGCATAATCATCTTTGTATTTAATTGCTAAGGCCCAAAAATGTGGTGGAGTCCAAAAGAAGATTACAAAGAAAAATGCCCACGGTGTTACTGATAATGAATTTGTAACTGCTGCCCAACCGATTAATACTGGCATACAACCTGCAGCACCACCCCACACAATATTTTGAGATGTGCGTTGTTTCAATGCCATCGTGTAAACAATGACATAAAATGCAATTGCAATGAATGCAAGAAGAGTTGCAAGTGGTGTTGTGTAAACCCAGAACAATGCGAGTGAAAGAATTCCAATAGCGGCTGCAAAGATTGCAGCATTTGTTCGTGAAACTAATCCGGTAACTATTGGACGTTTTGATGTTCGTGCCATCAATTTATCTAAATCACTTTCAATCACCATATTAAAGGCATTGGCACTACCTGCAGCCAATGTCCCCGCCACAATTGTTACTACGGTTAATCCAAAATCTGGCAACCCTTTTGCCGCTAAAACCATTGCCGGCAATGTGGAAACGAGCAAAAGCTCAACAACTCGTAACTTCATTAGGTCTAAGTAACCTCGAATAGCCGTGCTCAGCCACCTAGGCTACTCAGAGTTTTACTTCTCGCTTCACCGTTTACTCTCAGGTATTCAGGTTATCTTTCTCTCAACGAAGGGATTCACGATGACAGATAACAACAAGCCTGAATGGTTTGAGATGGCGGAAAATGATCGACCTTCTATTCCAGGCAAGCCCTCAAAAACTCTGCCAATTGCCGCAGTTCTCGCTGCAGCTCTTATCCTTGGCGTTGGTGCAATAGTTGCGCAAACTCAAGAAAAAACTCCTGCAGTTGCGGATACATCCTCAGTGCAATCTGCCGCTATTAACGATGCCGCTACACCTGCCACCGTCACACCTACCGTCAGTCCTGCGGTAGTAACTCCTACTGTTACTCCAAAGCTCTCTACTACCCCAAGTTTACAAAATCCAGCAATCGCACAATTGCCTACAAAGGGTGGCGGAGATGACGACGAAGGAGATGACGACGAAGGCGATGGAGAACATGACGATGAAGGCGATGACGACTAGTACAGTTTGATAATGCGCAATCGCTTCCTAACATTAATTCTTATCACCTCGCTCTGTGCCACATCATTTCCGGCGCAGGGCGATGTTGTTTCATCCGACACCACAATGAAATTGATTAAGACAATTAATGGTTCTATTTCGCCAAAATCGGTGAGATCTTCTGGTGATGGGATCGTTAGCGCCCACAACATGATGTATAACCACAGTGTCACTGTGTACGATTCAAAGAGTTTTGAATTAATCAAAACAATTCCTGACTCGGTTTCCCTCAAAAGCTTTGGATTTTCTAAATCATCATCAAGCTTCAAAGGCGCACCGGTCGAAGGCGCGTATTCACCAGATGGGAAGTACCTATATGTAACTAATTACGCGATGTATGGCCCTGGCTTTAATAAGGAGGGACATGACACCTGTTCTCCTGCTTCTGGTTATGACACTAGCTTTGTTTACCGAATAAATCGCAGTAATTATCAAATTGATGCTGTGTATCCAGTTGGATCTGTTCCAAAAGTCGTAGAAGTAACACCTGATAATAAGTATGTACTTGTTACGAACTGGTGTTCGTACACACTCACAGTGATTTCAATAAGTACCCAAAAGGTAATTAAAACAATCAAAATTGGTCGGTATCCGCGTGGAATCGCCGTCTCAAAGGATTCTAAGCGAGCATACGTCGCCGAAATGGGTGGCAGCCGGATTCATGTAATTAACCTTGAAGATTTTTCTATTTCTTATATCCCAATTGGCAGTAACCCGCGCGCGATCGTTCTTTCACCTGACAACTCCATGTTGTATGTGACCATGAATCTTTCTGGTCGTGTTGCTTCATGGGATTTAATAGCAGATAAAGTCGGCAAGACTATAAAGACTGGCAGTGCTGCACGCAGCTTAGCTATTTCATCTGACGGAACCGCGTTGTTTGTTGTTAACTTTAATAGTGACACGATCTCGAAGGTGCGAACAAGTGACATGAAACTTTTGCAAACATTAAAAGCGTGTAACGAGCCAATTGGAATTACATATGATGCGCCAACTGACAACACATGGGTGGCGTGTTACAAAGGACAAATTAAGATTTACTCCAATAGCTAGCCGGCTGGAGAAATCTCGGCTGGAATATTAGGAGCGGCAATTCTACCAAGCACCTTATCTATTGCAGCTCGCGCTTTATTCAAAGCCGTATTTCCTGTAGCAATCTCGTCAGCGATGGTCACAAAAACATATTCGCGATCAGTCGATTGAACATAGCCTGCAAGAGATGCGGTTCCGTTAAGGGTTCCGGTCTTTGCATGCACCAACCCAACGGCTGTAGGGGCGGTTGTAATAAATCTGTCCTGCAATGTTCCTGATACTCCACCAATGGGTAAAGAATCATATAAATGCGCAAACTTCTCCTCTTTACGGATCTTGTACAAGAATTCGCCCATCATTTTTGCAGTAATTCTGTTCTTCTTAGATAACCCACTTGCATCTGCGACAACTAGCTTGCTGTCATCTATTTCAAAATGACCTAATAGCGCGCGAAAATTCGCTTCCACGCCATTGGCATTCATGGAATACCCAGCCGCTCGTGCGGATAAACGAGCTAGGCGTTCTGCCAAAATGTTATCGCTCCATAAAATCATCCAATCAAGTATTTCTGTAACTGGAGGTGAGTTTTGCGACAGAACTAGATCGCCCTGTGCTGTCAGTGATACTTCATCCGAAACGCTTTTCATAATTGGTTTGAATCCACGCTTTGCCCAATAATCTTTTAGATTTGCAACATCTTGAGAATAAAGACTGCTATATATAACTTTGTAGTTCTTGAGCGAACCACCGTTAGCTTTCTTAACTGCAGCTAAAGTTTTATTACCCATGTAAGGCAATGAAGCTCTACGCATTTTGGTCGCAACGATGTGATCCAGGCTAATCCACGGATCATATGAGCCGCGAATAACAATAGTTTTTTCTGTAGGTTGGATACTTATAGATGTATTAAATGTAGATTGTTGATCCAAATACTCAAGAGTCACGGCAGCTGAAAATAATTTCATGACCGAAGCGGGTTTGCGCTGCGAAGTAATATTTTTTTCATAAATAATATTTCCTGTTGTTCCATCAATAACTATCATCGCTGGATTGGCAAGAGCCGGAACTTTCAGGAGCTGATCAAATACAGCTGGGATTGCTTCAGGTGTTAATACTGCACCTGCCGGCGCGATAGAAAGTATTAGCGCAAGACAGAGAGCAAATATTCTCTTGAACATAGAAATGATCTACTTAATTATCAAGCGGTTGCAATAATGATGTTGAGAATTGTTAGCCCTGTCATTGTTAACCAAACATTTTTAGAAAGCTCAGGCTTCTTAACATTTTTATATCCAAGAGCAAGAATTACAACGAGAACCAACAGCTTGATGCCGACCTTTGTATGGTTCAAAGGCTCATCAGGTTTAACTGAGTCATGCATCGCAACCATTACTAACCCTGCGAGTAGTGCGGTAAGGCCAGCGTGTAAGACTCCAGGGTTTAACTTACGTGGGTTCTTGTTCCACTGAAGCAGCAGCAGAGTGAGAATTCCAATAACTGAAAGAATGTGGATTAGGTATACGACCGTGTTGATAGCTGACATGTCTTCAGTTTAGAGTGCATACATGTCTTCTCCTACTACCCCAGCCAGTATTGGCCCAGGTGAATTTTTTCCTGTTGTGGGTGTCGGGCCTCATGAAAAACCTTGGCCAGAAGGCGCTCAATACGATCCTGAATTATTGCTGAATGGTGATCGTCGGAACGTTTTAGATCATTATCGTTATTGGACCGTTGAAGCGATTGTCGCTGATATAAATACCAAACGTCATAAATTACAGATTGCTATAGAAAACTGGCAGCATGATTTAAATATCGGATCGATTGTCCGCACAGCTAACGCATTTAATGTTTCTGGAGTTCACATCGTTGGAAAGCGTGATTGGAACAAGCGTGGTGCGATGGTGACAGATAGGTATTTAACAGTCATGCACCATCCAACAATTGAAGATTTTTCTAAGTACTGTAAAGAACAAAACTTGCCAATTATTGGTATTGACAATGTTCCAGGATCAAAACAGCTAGAACCAGCGGTTTTGCCAGAAAGTTGTGTTTTATTATTTGGTCAAGAGGGTGCAGGAATGTCGGATGAAGGCATCGCAGTGTGTGAAGTTTTGTATGAAATTAATCAATACGGTTCAACTAGGTCGATGAATGCATCTGCCGCTGGAGCAATAGCCATGTATCACTGGGCTTTGCAGCACTTACCCAAATGAAAAAATGGCTGAGTAGAAATTTAGTTTTATTAACTCTTGTGTCGCTTACTCAAGATGCAGCCAGCGAACTTCTATATCCATTACTCCCAATCCTTTTGACGGGTGTAATTGGTGCTGCTCCTTTAGCTCTTGGTTTAATCGAAGGATGTGCTGAAGCTGCAGCGGGTTTCACAAAGTTAATTGCTGGTAAATCAAGTGATCGAATTGGTCGTAGACCATTTGTTATTGCTGGATATTCATTAGCTGGAGTAGGAAAGGCCTTTGTTGTAATTGCAACTGGTTGGCCATTGGTATTTCTTGGTCGAGTGACGGATCGAATAGGTAAGGGTTTGCGCGGAACTCCTCGTGATGCGTTGATTCATGATTCGGTGCCTAAAGAGCACTTAGGTAAGGCCTTTGGCTTTCATCGCACCGGAGACAATATTGGTGCTGTTATAGGGCCTGGCATAGCCTTAATCGGGCTTGCGATGCTCGATGGAGATGTCCGTGCGGTCGCGAAATGGGCAATTATTCCCGCAATCTTGTCAGGATTCCTGACACTTCTTGTTAAAGATAAATTCGTGAAGCCTGCACTTGAGGAAAAGATTCAAAAGATTAAGGTACCGCTGCCTGCCACGCTAAAAAAGGCAATTTCAATTTTGGTTCTGATTCAATTAACAAATATTCCTGATGCACTTTTACTTCTGCGTTTACATGACATTGGATTTTCAACTAATGGTGTTGTGCTGTCATACATGCTCTTTAGCGCTGTAACAGTCGTTGCAGCCTTTCCAGCTGGATATGTGGCCGACAAACTTTCTCCTCGCATAGTTTACGCAATTGGTTTACTCGCCTTCGCTGGCGCTTACTTAATGTTGGGGCTTACCCAAAATCACACTGTTGCAATTATTGCTCTTGCAATTTATGGATTATTCCCAGCGCTAACCGATGGCGTTGGCAAAGCCTGGATTGCCGGATTAAGCGAAGATCATCATCGTGGGCGCGCACAGGGTGTGTATCAAGCCTCAATGAATTTTGCAGTACTAGGTGCAGGAATCTGGGGCGGTGCATTATGGAGCAGTGGTGCGACACAATGGCCGCTAGTTGTTGCAGCCATCGGAGCAGCTATAGGTTCGCTAACTCTTGCAACAATCCATCTACGGCGCGTTCGACCATAGTCAAAGTTGCTTCATAGGCTTCATCAGATTGATTATAAGGATCTGGAACTTCTAATTTAAAGTAATCGGCAGATGAAGGATCAATGCTCTTTAAATCTGGATCGAAATTACGCAGGTAGAAAACTTTACTGCGATGTTCTTCACTTTCAGCCAAAGAGATTACGTTGTTATAATTACTAGAGTCCATCACAAGAATTAAGTCATGAATAAAGAAGTCATTTACTGTGAATTGCTTAGCAACATGCTTATGTTGGTATCCAGCGGCTTTCCAAATCTTCTGTGATGATGGGTGAGGCCCCTGCCCCACATGCCATGAGCCGGTTCCTGCGCTATCTACGGTGATTTCGGGGGATTTAAGGGAAGAACTCTTTCCTACAAGCACTGCGGCAGCCATAGGTGAGCGACAAATGTTGCCTAAGCACACCATTGTGATGCTGAGTTCGCTCTTGCCTTTAAGTGAGGAGATCAAGCTCTGGTTCTTCTTCAAGTGCTTCCTGAACCGACTTTAAGCGACGTTCAATCTCATCAGCTTCTTCTGTCCGGCCCTGCATGCGCAAGATCTTGGCAATGCGAGATTCAATGTCAAGGATGAACTCGAAGTCCTTTGGTTCATCTTCACTAACTATTGCTAATACATTTTCGAGGGTTGCTAATCCATCATCATATTTTTCAAGCAAGATTTGTGCCTTGCCGAATTCGAATGACGCAAATGTTTCTCGACGATGATCATGACCCGTTTCAAAAACATCAACCGCTTTGCGTGCAGTTTCGAGAGCTAACTCGCCTTCGCCAAGTTCAATTAAGCACGACGCAATTTTTTGATCACAGCGAGCAACATGAATGACTTCCTTGTTACGCTTAAAGAGAACTCTCGCTTCTTTGAATGCTTCGATCGCTTTTTCATAATTTTTCAATTCTCGTTCGGCACATCCAATTAAGTGCAGATCATTTGCTGCACCAATTTCATTACCGTCAACAAGATGTTCCTGGGCACACTCATTCATGGTTTCAACAACTTTGTCGTATTGTTTAGATGAGTACCACCATTCGCCAAGGGTGCAGGCAAGTTCAAGTGCAATAGGTGATTTGTTCTCCCGTAATAATTCAACAGCTTTGCTCATTGCTAAAGCCGCTTCATCCATGCGCTTTAATTGATTGAGGTTGTAACCGATTGCTGAATACGCCTGAGCCAAGCCTTCCGATGGTGCGGCATCACCTAACTGGGAATAAATATCTCGAGCAGTTTCAGCTAGAGCTAAAGCTTCGTCATATTGACCACGTGCATAAATGCGAGCGCTTAATTCGTAATAGGTGCTGGCTCGTTCTTCGCCTTCGACCTCAGGGATGCGATCCCACAACATCTCTTCGCTGATGAGTTCTTCTAAGCCATCATCTTCGCTCATGCAAGAAACTTATACGCAGATCTACCTAAAAGCCTTTCAAATGGACAGCCTTGGGAGCGTGGTTTACCCTTTTACCTGCAAACGATTCGCATTTAGCCCCCAGGAGAGCCGTGAACCAGATAGTCCAGGAGCAAGTCAAAGTTCCCTTCCGCGACCGCCTAACTCGGGATGAGTGGCGCCGCATGGCAGCCATGTTCGGCTTCATTCTCTTCTTACACGTTGCTGGCGCTCTTTTGATGTGGAAAGCAACTACTGGAAATTATGTATTAGCGGATGGAACTTTGTTTGGTTGGGGCACCGCCGCCCTTGCCTATATTTTGGGCATGCGCCATGCATTCGATGCCGATCACATCAGTGCCATTGATAACACAACTAGAAAACTTATGTCTGAAGGCCAACGTCCGTTAGGTGTTGGTTTCTTCTTCTCACTCGGTCACTCATCAGTAGTTTTCCTACTCACCATACTGCTTGGCTTCGGAATCAAGACTCTAGGATCGCAGCTAAACGATGATAATTCGGCACTGCAGCACTACACGGGGCTCATTGGAATTACAGTCAGCGGCACTTTCTTGATGATAATCGGAATCTTAAATTTAATAGTCTTAGTTTCCATCGTTGGTGTCTTTATTAAAATGCGCCAAGGTGCATACAACGAAGAAGAGTTAGAAAAACATCTTGACTCCCGTGGCTTACTCATGCGTTTCTTTGGGCCTATTGCTCGTCGCATTGACAAGTCTTGGAAAATGTATCCACTAGGTATTTTGTTTGGTCTCGGTTTTGATACTGCAACTGAAGTAGGGCTGCTAATTCTTGCGGGATCATCAACTATTGCAGGGCTGCCATGGTGGGCAATGATTTCATTGCCATTTTTCTTTGCCGGTGGAATGAGCTTGCTTGACACTATTGATGGATCCTTTATGAATTTTGCATATGGTTGGGCATTTTCAAAACCTGTTCGCAAGGTGTACTACAACATAATTATTACTGGCCTTTCTGTAGCGGTTGCACTTTTCGTAGGCGGGCTTCAAATTCTCCAAATCTTTGCCCAGCAGTTAAATCTAACTGGCGGTATTTGGGATTCCGCACTTGCCTTTAACTTAAACAGTGCTGGGTACTTCATTGTGGGCTCTTTTGTTGTTGTATGGACAGTTGCATTATTGCTTTGGAAGTACGGCAAAATTGAGGAGCGTTGGCACAACAAGGCACATGAAGCTCAGTTATCACGCGGAGAAGAATCAGATCACACCGCTGCCGGAATTGGACTAGGTCCTATTAAAGACGGCTTTAAGATCGATTAAATCGTCAGCTCTTCTTACGGAAAGCTGAGGCAGAAAGCGCCTAACAATGATGAGACGACCATCCAAACCCACCACACATTAACGATATCTACATGCCATACGTTCGTTGCATACAGACCAAGTCGAGCACGATTCCAGTTTCCAAATGAAATAAATACTGCCAACGCTAGGTGAACAAAGTTCATCACTGCAAATAGATAGAAGCAAGAAACGTATGCACCATCAGAAAATGTAAATGGTACTGATGTGAATACCTTGTACTGAAAATATATTGCAGTTAATGAAGCTAGGAACGCAACTAAAGATCCAAGTTTTAGTTGGACATCATTGTGTGCACGTGCGCCTTTAAGAGCGTAGAAATGTGTTAGTAATCCAAGGCCAGCGATTGCTGTAACTGTCCAAGCTTTAGATGATGACACTGCAACAATTGCAGCATGTTCTTCAGTTGCCTTTGGTAACCACATGTCATTGACATTTTGTGCACGCAGATAGAAGTACACAAAGACCATACTGAGTGCGAATGCGATGTCTGCTACCAGAATCAGAATTACTCCAAGGCGATTACGACTTCCAACTACATCTGGGTCTTCATGATGGGCGTTGTGTGAATGTGTCTCGACGCTCATTTCTTTTCCTTTCCGTAGCCGTATGGATCCGAAGTAACTATTGGTAGGACCGCAAAGTTTTCTAGTGGGATTGGATTTGCAACGGTCCATTCCAAAGTCTTTGCATGCCATGGATTCATCGGAGCGATTACTCCATGACGCCAGGAAGAGATAACTCCGTATAGAAGTACCAACATTCCGGACATGATGACTGTGGCACCAATGGAGGTAATCAGATTGCCTTGATTAAACAGTGCTGCATAAGCCTCTACGCGACGTGGTTGGCCTTGTAGACCAACAATAAACATGCCTCCGAAGGTCACATTGAAGCCGATTTGCACCATCCAGAATGAAATCCAACTGAGCTTCTTATCAAACATACGGCCGGTCATCTTTGGGAACCAGTAGACAAGTGAAGCAAGCGCTCCGGTTAATCCAGCGCCCATCAATGTGTAGTGGAAGTGCGCCGTGACATACATGGAACCATGAAGGAATGCATCGGCAGGGACATCTGAAAGATAAATCCCCGTAATTCCACCGATCATAAAGTTCCATAACAATGCAAAGATCGACAACGTTGGCATTGTCATCCATAGGCGACCTCGCCACAACGTTCCAACTAATACCAAGAACAACATTCCTGTTGGAATTGAAATTAATTCTGTTGTTAACATAAAGGGAGCGTTAAGCAATGGAGCCCAACCTGAAATGTACATGTGGTGAGCCCATACCAAGATAGACAATCCTGAAATTCCAGCGATCCCCATAACTGCAACATTGAAGCTAAATAGTGGGCGACGAGTAAAGACTGGTGCCATTTCCATTAATGCTGCAACAGCAGGAATTAAAATTACATAAACTTCTGGGTGTCCCATAATCCAGAATAAGTTTTCATACAGCCATCCTGACCCACCACCTGCGGTGTTATAGAAAGATGTATCAAGTGCACGATCCATGCCTGACATGACCTGTGATAAAAAGAAAACTGGGAATGCAGGCAATGCTAATGCGACAGAAGCAACAACTCCGTATATAAAAATTGGTGTGCGGTTCCATGTCATACCCTTTGCACGCATACGAACAACTGTTGTTGTTATGTTTGCACCAGCAACCATTGTTGAAAGTGCAAAGATACAAATGAACATGATGTAGCCGTTCATACCTAGCGGTGCTTGTCCGGCTAACGGGTTGTAAGCAGACCAACCAGTTGAAATTCCGCCAATAAACTGGGCCCAAATCAATGGAATAGCTGCGGCCACAATCAGCCAGAAACTAAGGGCATTGAGGCGTGGAAAGGCCATATCTCGAGCACCGATCATGATTGGCATGATGAAGTTACCAATTGGGCCGGTAACCATAATGATGGTGCCAACAATCATGATGATTCCGTGTGTACCAACGATTGAATTGTATGCCTGAGGATGAATCAATCCACCTTCGGGTGTACCCAAGTTAGCGCGGATTAGCATCGCCAAAATTCCACCGATACCAAAGATCACCATAGTGATAATTAGGTATTGAATACCAACAACTTTGTGATCTGTTGTGTATCGGAAATAACGTTTAATGCCCATGTCCTTACCCGCGAGGAACATGTTTTCATCATGGGAAAGATCTTTACCCATCACCCAGCGGAACGGAGCAATGAGGGCACCAATACCTGTCATGAAACCGACAAACCATGCAATCATAGAAAGTAAGGTGATTTTATCTTCACGAGTAAATAGTCGTACCTCTGAATCAGCAGGTAAGAATTGAAGTGCTAACCGCCACACAACAAATGCGCTGATTGCACCTAACGCAAATGCTGTAACAATATTGAGGCGTTCAATTAATGGAGTATGTGTCTTACCTGCAGCTGCTGCAGGATGATTCATTGTTGTTGTCATTATGAACGCGCCTCCAATGCTGACCTGTCGGCCAGCCATTTTTCGTAATCCGCTTTGCTGACTACGTGAACTTTGTTTTGCATATATGCATGTAAGAGGCCGCATAATTCAGCACATCGAACATTAAATACGCCAATTTTGTTTGGCGTCACAGCAGTCTCAGTTGTGTATCCAGGATTTGCATCCATCTTGATACCCATTTCGACGATCCAGAATGAGTGCTTAACATCCTTGCTTGTTATATGGAAAACAACTGGTACATCCACAGGAAGGTATAAAACTTCACTGCGCGCACCATTGCTATAGTCGAAATTCCACGCCCATTGCTGGCCAGTAACATTTACATCAATTGCATTTGTTTCATGCAGTGCATCCGCATCTTGTTGCAGGACAACTAAACCCGTAATCAAAGCAAATAAGCACATCATCGCTGAAATAACGATCCAGGTGGCATTTGCCCTAGGTGAGTTAGAGATTTGATGATCTGCTTCAGCAGGAGGGTTGTCGCCATAATGGCGCGAGCTTGTTAAAGCGGTCGCACAGATTGCAAAGACTAAAGCCGCAACTGGCGCTGCTGCCCAAGTGAATAAGCGCATTAATCCAATAACACCGCTCATAACCTCTGATGCAGGATCTGGCATTGAAAGCACATGGAACTGGGTTCCGAAGAATCCGATCATTGGTGTGAAAATAACCCAGAAGATTAGAGTTTTCTTAACATCTGGTCGTTTCCACCACTTGTTATTTGTAGATGGCATTAAATCAGTCATCGTCTTATCCCTTCACAATCCAGTGACCAGACATATAACTCATAGCAGACATTGCGTTTCCAAAACGAGCGACTGTTCCATCGCCACAAGGGAATTCACAGTTCCATATGTACTCGCCCTCATCGCCTGTAATGATCGTGAAGGTTGTCATCGTTGGGAACTGAGTAAATCCACCTTCTTCTTCAGCTGCAGTTACTTCATCATCATTTGCTAAAAGTAGAGGAACATTTACAAACACTTGATCGTTATCATCTGCAATACCGTGAATCGTAAATGTGTGACCAACCGCGTCATAAGGAATCTGCGTGATTGTTTTGGCTTCGGTAGCATTTGTATGAGACTTAGTGTCATATCGCTCAACAAGTGTTGCAGTGTCACCAACAGTTCCGCGAACTTTTGCGAAGAAATCATTATTGAGAGTTTCACCTGAGTCGTACTGCCAAATAGTTATTGTTATCGCTGAATGAGGGGGCACTACAAAGTTTGTACCGGTAGATGCTTCTGTTAACGGCTCACCGAACTCACCTGCAAGTCCATAACTAACCCAGTCTGGATGCGCACCACCATCAGCGCCATGATGGCCGCCAAATGTTGAATTTGGATATGTATTTAAATTCAAGGTGTAATGCGGATACGTTGTTCCATCAGGTGCGGTAAATGTTCCAGCTGCGGTTGCACTCGTAAGACCCGAGTCATTTTTCGCGGCTGCAACATAGGTACCAATGCCAGCGATAACGCCGAAACCCAGCACCACCGTTGCAAGTGCGGCCAAAATGCGCTTCATTGCGTTCCTCTCAGAGGCTCCACAGAAAATCTGTGGTTTTGTTCTTACCGAGTATGAACCTGTAAATCACAAAAGGGAAGCGCATTTGATAGCGATCTTTACTAGTAATTCACTGTCAGGCGGGGCTAATCTGCCCCAATCATGCGAATGCATCATCACGAGGTTGGCATCTGGGGTTCTTGGCAATTGGCCCCTGAAATTTTGTTGCCGCTTTTCTTCATTACATATCTATATATAAGGAGCATTAAAGGCTCTGACTTATCTCGTCGTCAGATTGCATTCTTTGCTGGCGGGATCACATCAGGGCTTTTGGTGATTGTTACACCAGTAGGAGCGCGAGCAATGGATTACTTCTCACTGCATATGGTTCAGCACATTACTTTAATGATGGTTACCGGTCCATTGCTTGTGTTGGGCACACCAAATTCATTTCATCCCACTTCTAAAATTTTCAAAGCTCTCACACAACCGATGTTTAGTTGGGTTGCATATGCATTGTTAATGATTGGTGTTCATCTGCCAGGGCCTCATGCATTCATCATGGAAAATCCGTGGGCACATACATACTTTGAAGTACCTTTATATATTGCACTTCCTTATCTTTTCTATTTCAATTTATTAGATCGCAATTTGGTGAATCGACGAATTTCTCCGGCAATTTCTGTTTTGTCTTTGTTTCTAATGATGGTGCCTGAAACCTTGACCGGCTTCTTTATTTACACAGCACCAGGTTCTTTGTATCAGGACATGTACACATTAAATGATCAACGCCGAGGCGGATCATTGATGTGGTCTGGGGCAATGATCATCGACACAATCTGGATGTCTTTTGCTGTGTATCACTGGATTAAATCTGAAGAAAAGAAATCTCGCGATTTCGATGCAGAGATTGCGGCAGAAAATGGCTGAAGAAGAGTTCAAGGCACCTGATTGGGTAGTCAATAATGAGGAAGAGCGACCAGTCACAGATAAGCAAAAAAAGTTATTCACCATCGTTTTAATAATCGCACTGCCTTTTTGTTTATGGGCCGGTTGGTATGAATTTGGCCGCGCACAAACGGGCAATTGGCGGGCATGGGTCTACACATTTGAGTGGCCATTTTTTGGTGGTGTGGCATATTTCTTATGGCGCCGAATAATGCGTGGAGATATGCCTCGCATTCCACGGCCAGATTTAAGTAAATTGGAGCAAGAAGATGATGGTAATAAGTACAAATAATCCACGGTAGAATTAACCCGTTGGTGCGACCGCACCAAAAGTACTTCCCCCAAGTGCTGACTAAGTTCAGCACTACATGCGAGTCTTATTTTCGCCCTAGCCGCCAAAAGTGTGAGCTATACCCGAGACGCGCTTGTCGTCTCGATTGGTATGCATTTCTATGTCTCTACAACCACGCACTAGCGCGCCCGGAAAAGCTCGTCGCGCAGCATCAGCAGGAAAGCCTAAGCGCACAA
>Ga0114975_10001142_pt1 | contig 19237 bp, 15 predicted proteins | sample S_130626_EF_Meta_FD_87031 | JGI IMG/M metagenome (GOLD analysis project Ga0114975, IMG submission 87031) | Freshwater microbial communities from Lake Simoncouche, Canada to study carbon cycling - S_130626_EF_MetaG | ecosystem: Environmental > Aquatic > Freshwater > Lake | place: Lake...
ACGAATGGTTTTTAAAACCCAAGACGTGCTGAACACCGAAAAAGAACGCATTCGACGCAGCGCAAGCTTGTTGAAGGCCGCCGTGCTCGACTCACTGAGCAAGGTGGAGGTTGTTCTTACACTGGAAGATAAAGAGTCTCAAAAGCGTTTGCGTTCACGTATCATAGCCGCGGGCAACGACCGTGTTATGCTCGACAAGGGTGTTAGCATTCCGGTGCAATGCATCATTAACGTCGAATTCCCGAACTAAGAGAAGTCCACGCAACTTCAAGTTTTGCAACTTTTGTTGCGCACCGCTTTAAGGCATTCCGTTTATTTTTGGCTTTATGATTCGGAATGTTTTTACTCTCAATAAAGCGACGCTCGTTTTTGTGCTCATCTGCACATTCAGCTCAACGTCGCTCGCTCAAATTTTCCAACCGGTTAAGTGGAAGTTTTCGGTTAAGCCCCTTGAAAACAGCGAGTACGAGATAAGCGCTTCTGCCACTATCGAAGATACGTGGCACGTGTATGCATTGTCTGTTTCCGATAAGCCCGATGCCATTGGTCCAATTCCAACAACTCTAAAAGTTAATAGCGCCGCAGATTTCGAAACGATTGGCAAAACGAAAGAGGGCAAATACATCACGCACTTCGATCCCAACTTCGAAATGGATCTCAACTATTTCGAGAAAAGCGCTGTGTTCAAGCAAAAAATCAAGGCAAAGAGCGACAAGCCGTTCAAGGTTTCCGGTGTTGTAGAATACATGGCGTGCAACGATGAGCGCTGCATTTTTCCCGACCCCGAACTCTTCGAACTGAATATCACTCCCAATGGTGCTAGCGGAGAAGAAGTGGTGGCCACAGAGCCAACTGCCAATTCAGGTGGAAAAGAAAACCACACCACTTGGAGCTTTGGAATATCTGCTGTTTCAGCGAATGAATACACGTTGTCATTCAAAGCAACGATGGAGCCCGGTTGGCACATCTATGCCCAAAAGCTAGAAAGCAATGAGGGGCCTGTTCCCACCTCATTCACTTTTGATTCTAACGCTGATTATACGCTCGATGCTTCAGTGTCGGAGCCAAAACCCAAACGCATCTACGACAAAAACTTCATGATGAACATTGATTATCATGAAGGAACGGTTGTGTTTGAGAAAAAAGTGACGGTTCTTGGAACATCAAAAAGTCCAATTACAACACGCCTCGAATTCATGCAGTGCAACGATACCCGTTGCTTGCCTCCTCAAATGGTGTATGTGAAATTCGACGCTGCAACACTCCAGGCCATGGAGTTTGATCCATTGGCCAACACCGAGTCGACCACACCGGCGGGCAACGACCCATTCAAAATGCCGGGTGTTGATCTCAACAACCCGCTCAACAACTGCGGTCAGGAAAAAGAAAACTACGGGCTTTGGGCCATCTTCCTGTTCGGCTTGATTGGCGGACTGCTCGCACTCCTCACACCCTGCGTGTTTCCGATGATTCCCCTCACGGTTTCTTTCTTCTCGAAAGGCGCTGAAAAAGGAAAGGGTAAACAGCGAGCAATGACCTACGGGTTTTTCATTTTCATGATCTATTTCCTATTGTCACTCCCGTTTCACCTTTCGAAAAATGTTGACCCGGAAGTACTGAATTCGATTGCAACCAACACGTGGCTCAACATTGGGTTCTTTGTGGTGTTCCTTGTTTTTGCGATTTCATTTTTTGGCTTCTATGAGATTACACTCCCAAGCGGACTTGCCAATAAAGTGGACAGCGCTTCGGATATAGGCGGTGTCGTAGGTGTCTTTTTCATGGCGCTCACCCTTGCAATCGTTTCGTTTTCGTGCACAGGACCCATTTTGGGAACCGTAATTGGCAGCATCTACAGCACCGACATTCAGGGCGTTGTGAACTTCCTGGGATTGGAGCTTTCCATGCCCGCAGCAAAAGTTTCGGCTGCCATGATGGGCTTTGGTATCGCGCTAGGCGGACCGTTCGCGATTTTCGCAGCGTTCCCCAGCTTGCTCAAAAAGCTGCCAAAAGCAGGTGGCTGGATGGACGACTTCAAGGTTTCGCTCGGCTTTATGGAAGTAGCGCTCGCTATCAAGTTCTTGTCGAACGCCGACCTAGTGGAACAGTGGGGAATCTTCAAGCGTGAATCATTCTTTGCACTTTGGATTGTAGTGGGCGCCATGTGGGCTCTTTACATGTTCAAGGTGTTCACGTTCAAGCCCGGCCAGGGTTCAAAAGGTTGGTCAAAATTCAAAATCGCCTTCACTTCACTCATTGTGATCTTTACCCTTCGACTCATACCGGGTGTACTTCCTCCGTCAGAGCTCAATCGATTCGATTTTCTGAGTGGTTTCCCACCACCGAAATCCTACTCTTGGTATCACTACGAGGAGGAGTTCTACATCTACAAAGATTTGGCAGAGGCCATGAAAGCCGCTGAAGAACAAGGCAAGCCCATCTTCATCGACTTCACTGGCTGGGCTTGCGTAAACTGTCGCAAAATGGAAGACACCGTATGGCCCGACGAAACGGTGCGCGCAATACTGTCAGACAAATACATCATGTGCTCATTGTATGTGGATGAGAAAGTAGAACTGCCTGCCGAAGAACAGTTCGTTTACACCACAAGCGACGGTCGTAAAAAGGAGATTAAGACTGTGGGCAACAAATGGGCTACCCTGCAAACGGAAACGTTTCAAAACAACTCGCAACCCATGTATGCGCTGCTATCTCCGAAAGGGGATTTGCTTTCGCCCATCGAACAGTACAACCCCGACGTGAAAAAGTATACCGAATGGCTCAACTGCGGCTTGTCAGCCTTCGACAGCTGGAAAGCCAATTGAGTGCATGAGGACAGCCCCGTGTAAGGCCCGTGTCACTGGACGCGCCGCTGCGCGTCCTTACCCCGTTGACCTCCCCGCATCAACCTTTTTCCCGAAGATGATGTTGATTGTTTCATAACTATTCGTTCTTCGGCCGCCGATTTCTTGTTTTTTTAGCGCTATGCGCAAAAGCGGTCTACAATTCTTACTTGTTGCAGTGGCAGCCCTTTGGCTGCAGACCGGTTTTGGCCAAAAGACTGTGGTGAGCGGTAAAGTAATCGACGCCGTAACCAAGGAGCCGCTGCCCTTTTCGCCGGTCATGTTTGTGGGCACTAAATCGGGTGCTCAAACCGATCTCGACGGAAACTATAAAATCGAAACCTACTACAGCAGCGATTCTCTGCGTGTGATGGTTCTCGGATATGCTCCGCTCTCAAAAAAAGTCAAGCAAGGCACTACGAGTGTGGTGAACTTCGAGCTCGCCGCGGCATCGAGCCAAACAGCCGAGGTGGTCATACGCCCCGACGACGGCCCCAACCCGGCCATTGCCCTCATGAAGAAAGTGATTCGCAACAAGAAAATCAACAACCGCGAAAAGCTCGACGCTTACGAATATGAGGCCTACAACAAAGTGGAGTTCGACCTCAATAACATCACCGAAAAATTTCAGGACCGCAAAATTTTCAACGCATTCGAATTCGTTTTTGAGGGTGTCGACACGACGAATGAAAAGCCTTATCTGCCGGTATTCATGACCGAGTCTCTTTCAGATTTTTACTTCAAGCGAAATCCGAAATTATCGAAGGAAGTTGTGAAGGCAACGAAGGTAAGCGGTGTGGAAAATGAGTCGATCAACCAGTTTCTGGGCGACATGTATCAAAACATCAACGTATACGACAACGAGCTGGTGGCTTTCAATAAGAGCTTTACAAGTCCGCTATCAACGTATGCGCTTGGGTTTTACGATTATGGCTTGGTTGATAGCGCCACAATCGAAGGCAAGTGGTGCTACAAATTGCAGTTCTTCCCACGTCGCAAGGCGGAGCTTCTTTTCTTCGGCGAAATGTGGATAGCGGATACGTCGTTTGCTGTGAAAGAAATTGAGGCAACCATTGCGGAGGGCGCCAACATCAACTGGATCAAAGACTTCAAGGTAAAGCAAACCTTCAATGAAATAGAGCCCGAGGTTTGGATGCTCACACGTGACGAGCTGGTTGTTGACTTCAACGTTTCGGAGAAAAAACTAGGGGCATATGGACGCAAAACCTCTACCTACCGCAAATTCGTAATCAACAAAGAGCGACCCCAAGAATACTACGAAGGCTTCAGCGATATCATTGTTAAAGAGGATGCCAGCGACCACGACGACGACTACTGGGAGCGGGCGCGGCACATAGCACTTACGGCTAAAGAAGAGCGCATCTACCACATGGTTGATACACTCAAAAACCTACCGCAATTCGTTACGGTTTCAAACGTCCTCAACCTCTTCATCAATGGCTACAAGGTGATAGGTAATTTCGAACTGGGCCCATACTACACGTTCTACAGTTTCAACCCGATAGAAGGAAACCGATTACGCTTTGGTGGCCGCACCAGCAACGATTTCAGCAAGAAAGTGATGCTGGAGGGTTATCTCGCCTATGGTTTCAAAGACGAGCGTTTCAAATATGGCGGAGGTGCCACCTGGGTGATCAACAAAAACCCACGCATGGCCGCCAACATATTTGCCAAGCGCGACATGGAACAGCTGGGACAAGGCAACGGTGCTTTTCGCCAAGACAACGTGCTTTCGTCGCTATTCCGGAGAAACCCCGCCAATAAATTGACAGATGTAACAGAACTCTCCGGATACCTCGAAAAGGAGTGGTTGTATGGATTACAGAACAGGGCTATTTTCAAACACCGTGTTCTCAAACCGGCGGGAAGTAACTTTCGGTACGTGCGATTCGAGCCCGAAATAAACGCTGACGAACAGGTAAACTACCTCATCACATCAGAAGTTGGCTTGTATACTCGCTTTGCCTACAAAGAGAAATTTGTCTACGGTGAGTTCGAGCGCATCAGCCTTGGCACCAATTATCCTGAATTAGAACTGCAATACAGTTACGGAGTTCCCGGTTTAATGGGTGGGGAGTTCGAATATCATCGTGTTGGTATTCGGCTCTCCGACAAGCTTCGATTCGGGCCTTTCGGATATCTCAGACTATCCTCCGAGGCAGGTAAAATCTATAACCCGCTTCCGTATCCACTCCTAATGATTCATCAAGGAAACGAAACATTCTTTTACGACGAGGGCTCTTACAACACCATGAATTACTTCGAGTTCGTTAGCGATGAGTGGGTAAGCGTTTGGGCTTCGTATCACGCGGATGGTTTGTTTCTCAATAAAATCCCAATCATGCGCCGCCTGAAATGGAGGGAGGTAGCCAGCGCCAAGGCTGTTGTTGGGGGCTATGACATGAGGAATGACGCCATACTGTCGCGCGATGTCAACGGCGATGGCATACCTGATATTTATACGCTCAGTAAACCCTTCGTTGAGGCCGCTGTTGGTGTAGAAAATATCTTCAAGGTATTGCGCATCGATTTCATTTGGCGCCTCACCTACCTCGATCATCCGAACATCGTTAAATACGGATTACGTGCAAAACTGCAGTTCGAGTTTTAACGGGGTTGCGTGTATCTTCGCGCTCATATTTTTGCCACCATGTCTACCTTCAAAGCTCACATCAACATCATGCCCCTCGAGGCATTGCTCGATCCACAAGGAAAGGCCGTAACAGGCTCAATGACCAACATCGGCCTGCCCGAAATCAACAACGTGCGCATCGGCAAACACATCACGCTGAGCATCGACGCGAAAGACAAAAAGACAGCTGAGGGTAAGATTGAAGAGGCTTGTAAAAAACTCCTGTGCAACGAAATCATGGAGTACTTCACTTTCGAATTGGAAGAAGCGAAGTAAGTCACATGCACGCACGCTGGAAAACACTGGAGTCGCTGTCACAACTCGACGAGGCAATAGCTCATTCCCACACGTCAGCACAAATCATCTTCAAGCATAGCACACGCTGCATCATCAGCAAAATGGTGCTTCAACAATTCGAGGAAACCTTGGATGCTATTCCGGAGCAAGCCTCGTTGCTTTTTTTGGATCTCCTCAACCACCGCGACATCTCAAACGCAATTGCGATGCAACTCGATGTTCACCACGAGAGTCCTCAGGTTATCGTACTTAAAAACGGTAAAGCTGTTTTTCATGAATCACACCACTCCATCGACACAACAAGTGTGGCTGCGCATTGCTAGTATAACAGCTGCAATATTGCTCACGACCATTCAAGTGAGCGCTCAGGCCTGGGAATTCCTCACTCCAATTAAAACCAACAGCGAGGTACGTGGTTGTTCGTTTCTAGATGAGCAGCGCGGCATCGCTGTAATCTTGGCCACAAAGAAAGTTTTTCGCACCATGGATGGTGGTGAAACCTGGGAGAACATGTGGACCCCGGCAGTTACAAGTAACCCGAATGATGTGGAATGGGTGACGGAAAATCTGCTTTTCATTGCAGCCGGTAATGGTGACTTGTATCGATCCCTGGATGGTGGAAATACTTGGGCAAACGTCAATCCACCTACCTCGCTGTGGCTGTATAACGTCCATTTCATCAACGAGACAACAGGTTTTGTGACAGGAGAAAGCGGCACCATTCTTAAAACAACCGATGCCGGAGCTACCTGGACACTCATTCCTGCAGTTACGACCAGCCGCTTATATGGCTTGCATTTTACGGATGACAACAACGGTGTAATCGTTGGATGGAACGGCACCATTCTCCGCACAACCGACGGCGGCGATTCGTGGTCTGTCATCACGACCACTCTTTCTGCCAACCTTCAAGATGTTCACTTCATGGATGCTAATACCGGCTTCACTTGTGGAGGTGTTATCGCAAAGACAACAGATGGTGGACTCACCTGGAATACGGTGTACTCAGCCGCCAACAATTATTTCTATTTCATGAATGTGAGTGCCAACGGACAAGGTTATGCCGCCGGTAACATGGGGGTTTTCGTGAAAACGACCAATAGCGGACAGACATGGCAAAACCAAACAGTGCTGGGTGACGGCGATATTTTCTGTGGCGATCACGTGTCGTCCACTTCGGCCTATATGATGGGTAAGATGCAAATTCACAAGAGCACGAATGATGGTTCGTCGTGGACGGTGATAAAAAATGCAGCACCCGGCGGTGGAGTCACTGCCTTGCAGTTTTTGTCAGATACACAGGGAACCGTTGTTTCCTTTGCTTCAGGAGGAACCTTCTATGGTGGTATTGCTCAGACTTCAGACGGCGGAAAGCTGTGGAACATTCGCCAAACCTCCACGACCGGAGGTTGGTATGCCGTCGATTTCCCAACGCCTCAAGTAGGCTATGTGCTCGGTACCACGAATCTGGGGAAAACCACCAATGGCGGACAAACATGGACTTACAGCACTTCTCCCACACTCACGGCTACCTGCCTCGAGTTCATTGATGCACAAACAGGATTTGCCGGTGGTTTTGGTGGAGCTTCGAATATCTGTAAAACAACCAACGGCGGGACTTCTTTCACTTGTGGCACCAACATAGGAGCAAGCGACATTCATTTTATCGATAGCCAGCGAGGCATAGCTGTTCGGTATGTGCAGGGCGGTGGTGATACTTACTACAAGACCTTTGACGGCGGTAATACGTGGGAATATCACAATGGAGTCATTGGCTCGAATATTTACTTCTACAACGACAGCCTCGGTTTCGTGGGGAGCAATAGTGGCATTTACCGAACACTGAACAGCGGTGAAACTTGGGATTTCACATTCGTGGGTGGCGGCCTCATACTCGACATCAAATTCTTCAACGAGAATCTTGGTTTTTGCGTAAGCGAATACGCTGACTTATATAAAACTGAAGACGGTGGAGAAACCTGGACCCTACTCTTGCAAAACAATCTCAACAATTTGGGGGCATCGACTGCACATTTCACTGACAACTTTTGCTACATCGGTTCAGGGGGCGACATGTATCGCACAGAGCTTGGTTGCGGTACGTTTGAGTTGGGCAACATCACCGGCGATCAGGAATGGTGCGAAGGTGTTTATGGACAACTGGTATGCGAGCAGGTTGCAGGCGCTATCAGCTATGAATGGCAATTGCCCGAGGGTTGGACCGGCGCCGAAAACAATCGCTTGATTCAGCCTTTGCCAAACGCTAACGGAGGGCTCGCTTCGGTAACCGTCACGAATGCTTGCGGCCTCACTGACTCTGCAAGTATCAGTGTCACCGTTACAGAACGAGTCGATAGTGTATATGCAATCGTAGGGCCTTTGGTGCTATGCTCTGGGGCGAACGCCACATATAGCGTTGCAGCCGATGCGAATGCGACCGATTACAACTGGCAAACCACTGCTACTACTTCAATGCTAAATGATAACACGATTGAGATAATTGCAGGAATGCAGGACTTCTTCATCAGCGTGCAATCAGCCAACGATTGCGGTGTAAGTAACTACACAACCTTAACGGTTTCGGTGCCCGCTACAAACACATCACCCGCCAATTACAACGGTGATTGTGTGGTTAACGAGGAAGACATGCAGCTGCTGCTCGATCATTATGGCTGCATGGAAAACTGCGGCTCATTCGATCTGAATGCCGATGGATATATCGGGGTCGACGACGTGTTACTGTTTATTGAGTTCTCAGCGCAGTAAGCTGGAATGAGTGCTTATCAAAGTGCTAATTACGAAGTACAAAGTACCAATAGGAAAGGAGCTTACATGATGAATTCCATGCGCAGCCGTACTTAGTCATTTGTACTTAGTACTTATCAAAGTACGAAGTACCGATAGGAAAGGAGCTTGTACGATGAATTCCATGCGCAGCCGTACTTAGTCATTTGTACTTAGCACTTAATCGCTGCTATCCCTGGCAAGTCAATTCCCTCCCATGCCTCAAGCATGGCGCCTCCGCCGGTGCTTACATAACTCACCTCGTCGGCTAAACCAAACTGATTAATCGCAGCAACGCTGTCACCGCCACCTACCAACGTGAACGCGCCATTCTTCGTTGCAGCTACAAGCGCCTGTGCAACAGCAATGGTTCCATGTGAAAAATTCGACATCTCGAAAACGCCCATGGGCCCGTTCCACAATATCACTTTCGATTGTAGAATAACCTCCTTAAAACGCGCAATCGATTGCTCCCCGATATCAAGTCCCATCCAACCCGCTGGAATGCCTCGGCTTTCAGATGAAGTACGTTGTGCGTCGTTTGAAAATGCATTAGCAATGATGGAATCTTCGGGCAAGTAAATGTTTACGCCTTTCTCTTTCGCCTTTTCCAATAACGCTTTCGCTAATTCGAGTTTATCGTCTTCTACCAGCGAATTGCCTGTTACGCCGCCCAATGCTTTGAAAAACGTGTAGGCCATACCGCCACCTATGACAATGTTGTCGACGCGGTTTAATAGATTTTCCAATATGGTAATCTTGCTAGAAACCTTGCTTCCGCCGATGATAGCGGTTACTGGTTTAGCGGTCGAGTTCAACACACGATCGATGCTTTGTACTTCATCTTCCATCAAATAACCAAACAGTTTGTCGGTTGGGAAGAAGCGCGCAATCACTGCTGTGCTCGCGTGCGCACGGTGTGCCGTTCCGAAAGCATCGTTGATATACACATCACCGTTTTCAGCCAACTGTCCGGCAAAGAATTCATCGCCGCCTTCTTCTTCTTTGTAAAAACGGAGGTTTTCGAGCAACAACACATCACCCTCCTTCATGGCGTCGACAGCAGTCTGTACTTTCTCTCCAATGCAATCTTCAGCAAATGAAACAGTCTGGCCAAGCAATTCAGATAAACGAGCCAACACGTGTTTCATAGAGTACTTCGCCTCGGGTCCACCCTTAGGTCGACCCAGGTGCGACATCAAAATGACCTTGCCTCCCGACTGTGACACTTTATGAATGGTTTTAAGCGCGGCTCGTATACGCGTGTCGTCCGTAACCTGAAGTTCATCGTTCAGTGGAACATTAAAATCAACGCGAATCAATACGCGCTTACCTTGAAATGAATAGGAATCGATTTGATATGACATCGGGAAAGCTTTTGCGCAAATGTAAACACCCCGCCTTGATTCGTGCTTCGCAATTAGCACTTCAAAAAGGAGGAAGTACAGATACGCATAGAATGCATCATACAAGCCCATTCCTATCGGTACTTCGTACTTTGATAAGTACTAAGTACAAATGACGAAGTACGGCTGCGCACAGAATGCATCATACAAACTCCCTTCCCAGCGGTACTTTGTACTTAGTAATTAGTACTTTCTCAAAGCTTAGCCAACTCATTCCGCACTCCCCTAAATTCCTGCAATTCCATTTTGATGGAACCCACCAATATCTCCGCTTGAGCCAACACGGGAATGTGATTCAAGTCGTCCGTAATCCATACCGTTAAGTCTTGTTCTTTCTTGAACACGCGTCCCTTCTGCACCACCGGCACAAATTTCAAGCAACGGAAAGTACCCGCGTCAATCGTGATGGTTTCGCGGCCAATGAATTTCATCTTCAGCGGAACAATCTCATCATCAACGAGCGCCATGATGGTATACACATCGCCAACGTTTGCGTAGTTATAATCAAGTGTGCGGGCGTAGTAATAAGAGCTCAACATGTCTTGCACGAATTCGGGCGATTTATAGCCTTCTCCCTTCATGTTTTTGAATGCCCTTCTCTCCGGGAAAAAAGTATAGTCTTGTTGAATGCGATAACCACCTTCGTCACAGTTGCGCAAAAAACGATAGGGGAACATGCCAACTTTATCAATGTGGGTTTCATAGTGGTCTCGCACTTTGAAAAACCAGTCAATGGAGCCTACGCTGCGACCTGTGCCCACGATTTTGTAGGCGTCGCGGCCCGCGAATGTATAAGGGCTATCTTCAACTTTTAGCGTTGCGGTTCCGGCGTCTACAAAGCCATAGTGAATGCGGTAAGTGAGTTGCTCACCGGCCATGAAGGCGTAGTTAGGTGATTGGCGGAAGCCCTGGTTGGGCAAATAGTCAACGTTGGTTTTGGTAGGCTTTACCTGCGACTGCAGCGTTAACACACCGATTAACGCTACAAAAAGAAAAATGGACGTTTTCATGGTTTGGCGTTTTCAATGTGCATGCCAAAGCAACGCAACGCCTAGTCAATTGTTGCAATGCACTTCAATTCGATCGCAATCGGCGATGGCAAAGCATTAATCTCAACCGTTGTTCTGCAAGGCTGAGCATCCTTGAAGTACTCCGCATACAACTTGTTATAAGTATGAAAATCGCGCTTCATGTTCACGAGAAACACGGTTACATCAACGAGGTTTTCCCACTTGCTTCCATTCTCCTCAAGAATCACACGCACGTTGTCGAACACATTGCGGCATTGGGCTTCGAAATCGAAGGTGAGGTAATTGCCAAACTTATCCAATGTCAAACCGGGCACACCACTATCGGTAGCATCACTGCCCGCAATACGTGGGCCGACACCGGATAAAAACAACAGGTTACCCACTCTTCGGGTGTGTGGATAAAGACCGACGGGTTTTGGGGCTTTGCTTGACATGGGGGGTGATTTTAATGGTGGCTAAGATACAGGAGGATTGTAGGATTACAGGAGCATAGGATTAAAGGGATGAGTCAGGTTTCTATAATCCTACAACCCAATTCATGCTATCCTAATTCGTGCATTCTTGTCAACCCCAAGCCCACAGCGCTTCAGCGTTGGGCTAATAAAACAATCTAACTATTCATAAGCACCGACCGCCAACAAACTTATACCTCACCGCTAATACCCAATACCTATATTTGCAGCCCAGCCATTCACGCGCTGTAGACATACTCTGAAGTATAACATGCAATTGTACCGATGAAAAAACTCTATAACACCGTGGACCGACGCGTACTCAAGGAGCAAATCGTTCAAAGCAACGAGCCTCGCACCACTGTGTCGTTCTACAAATACCACCCCATTGCCAACCCGCAGTTCTTCCGTGATTTCTTGTTTTTGCATTGGGAGTCACTGGGCGTATTAGGCCGAACCTACATAGCTGCCGAGGGTATCAACGCACAAGTCAGCGTACCCACCAATCAGTTCGAGGCTTTTCGTGAAAACCTGTTCAACATCACCTTTCTCGATGGCGTGCGCCTCAACACCGCAGTAGAAGACGACAGCAAATCATTCTACAAACTCATCATCAAGCTGCGCAACAAAATCGTTGCTGACGGTATCGATGATCCGAATTTCAATCCATCAAACACGGGCGTGCACCTTTCAGCACAAGCATTCAATGAATTAACCTCTCAGCCCGACACCATTCTCATCGACATGCGCAACCACTACGAAAGTGAAGTGGGTCATTTCAAGAACGCCGTTCTTCCGGATGCCGACACGTTTCGTGAAGAAATAGAAATGGTGGAAGACATGCTGAAAGGCAAAGAAGAGAAGAACATAGTGATGTATTGCACCGGTGGAATCCGATGCGAAAAAGCATCGGCGTACTTGAAGCACAAGGGTTTTCCAAATGTACACCAGCTCGAGGGCGGCATTATCAAATACGCGCGAGACATCAAATCAGAGGGCTTAGAAAATCGCTTTCTGGGTGTCAACTTCGTATTCGACGAGCGCCTAGCGGAGCGAATATCGGACGACGTCATCGCACAATGTCATCAGTGCGGCGCGCCCTTCGATCATCACACAAATTGCGCAAATCTCGCTTGCCACATCCTATTTATACAGTGCCCAAGCTGTAAGGAGAAGATGAACAGCTGCTGTTCAGATGCGTGCAAAGAGATTTCTCAGTTACCGGAAGAAGCTCAAAAAGAATTACGACGTGGCAAAGCGCCCGGACGCAACATTTTCAAGAAAGGGCGCGGCGAACACTTGGTTTTTAAGCCCAACCGCACAAAAGAAGAATAATCTTATCCGCCAATTTCATTAAGCTTGGGTACACCTTGCATGCGCAAGAATTGAATATGCGCTCGCAACGCCTCACCAAACGTTGGTTTTTCATAATAAGGAACTCCATATTCAGCGGCTGTTTTTTTCACAATCTCCGCAATGGCTGGATAATGCACATGACAAATTTTGGTGAACAGGTGGTGCTCAACCTGGAAGTTAAGTCCGCCCACATACCAGGATAACCATTTGTTTTTGGTAGAAAAATTCATCGTGGTGCGCAGCTGATGTTCTGCCCATGAATACGGAATAAAACCCTTGTCATCGGGCTGCGGGAAATACGCATCGGGTACAACGTGTGCGAGTTGAAAAACCACTGAAAGAATCCATCCGCTTACTGCATGCATAATCAGAAAACCAACTAGAACCTGCCACACAGGCATGCCCAAATAAATCGGAAACCCAATGAAAATAACGAAGTAAAATGTTTTTACAATCGTGGTCTTGAAGATCCACATTGCATTCTGAGCTTTCGATTGCTTGTTGAGTCCGGCCTTCTTGTAATGGAAAAACTGCACAAGGTCCTTCAACAAACCCCAATAAAGCGTCAGAATCATATACAGGAAAAACGCGTAGAACCATTGATAGCGATGAGCCTTCGTAGTTGGTCCATGAGGCGAAAGCTTTAGCGCGAGCTTCGTGTCGATGTCCTCATCAAGCCCTGCAATATTGGTGTATGTATGGTGCAACACATTGTGCTGCATCTTCCAATTCATCACCATTCCGCCAAGTAAATTAAGACTGTATCCCACCCAACGGTTCACCTTTTCATTTGCCGAATAGGCTCCGTGGTTGGCGTCGTGCATAACACTCATACCAATACCCGCTAGGAAAACACCGGTCAACGCATACAGTGAAAAACTCAGTGCTGCTGAGGGCAGAAATAAAAACTGAAGGGCGATACAACCTAGGTATCCGCTGAGCAAAACAATCGTTTTCAATACCATGCTCCCGTTGGCGAATTTGCTTTGGCCGGTCGACTCAAAATATTCATCCACTCGCGACCGAAGATCCTTAAAGAATCCTTGCTGTTCGGGGGTTCCAAACACAATTCCAGGTTTAGATTTACTGTGATTCAACGTAAAATAAATATGATCACAAGGTACTAAGTGTACAGCCTACACGCTTAGATTCGTGTTTTTTTAATAAACCTTCACTGTGCGTTTCCTTCTTTTGTTTGTTGCATGTTGTGCCCTGGTGGCGTGTTCCAACCGAACATCATCACCGCAGTCCGGCTATTACACCTTGTTTTTCAGCACAGAGAATGGAAATATTCCTGTTCGACTAGACATCAATGACTCCATCGGTTGGCACATCATCAACTCAGAAGAGGCCATTCGTTTGGACTCTGTCATAATCCGAAACGATTCCTTTTTCGTGCAGCTTCCATTATTCGATTCTTCACTGAAAGGCACATGGCGCAACGACAGTCTTTTCGGCGAGTGGACCGATCATTCGCGCACGCAATACAGCATTCCATTTTCCGGGGCGCTAACAACATGTTCTGACTGCACCAACATAGCGGAAGAGCTCCAGTATGAAGTTGTTTTTTCCCCGGGCGACACAGTGGAATCAAGCAAAGGCATTGCGGTGTTGCAAAAAAGAGGAAATCAAGTGACAGGAACCATACTCACTGAAACAGGCGACTACCGCTACTTGCAGGGCGAGGTGGAAAACAATAAGCTCTGGCTTTCTGCTTTCGATGGTACCCACCTCTTCTATCTGGAAGGCACACTAAGGGGTGATAGCATTACCAACGGTTTGTTTTTAAGCGGTAAACACTGGAAAGAAAACTAGATTGCAGAAAAAAGCATCACCAACACGCTTCGAAACCCGTACCGCATCACAACAGTGCAAATCAACACCAACCCTCAGTTCGATGTGCTTAGTAGCTCGGGTGAGACAATTCATTTCGATTCTACAACCTGGAAAAACCATGTAACCATTATACAAATCATGGGTTCGTGGTGTCCCAATTGCACGGATGAAAGTCGCTTCCTGAAAGAACTATACGCCAATCACAAAAACAATGGCCTTCAAATTATTCCAATTGCATTTGAAAGGGGCGAAGACGTAAAAACAGCGTGCATGCGAGTGCAAAATCAATTCAAGCAACTGGGCGTTCCATACCCCTTCTACTACGGTGGAAAATCAAGCAAGGAAGAGGCTCAAAAAACTCTGAGCTTTCTGACCGAAGTACACTCCTTTCCAACTACCATTTTCATTGACAAAAACGGTGTCGTTCGTCGCGTTTATACCGGGTTCAGCGGGCCTGGAACACACGAAGAATACGAAAAGCTCACTTACCAAATCAACGATTTCGTTTCAAGCTTGTTAAGCAATTAATCACAGATTGAGGAATACCGCAATACCACCGGAGACCGTCATAAGCCGACGATCATTCAGTTCTGCATTCGGTCTGTCGCTCGATTCATCGCGGATGTAAGCGCCGTATCCAAGGAAAAAATCGAAGCTGACCGGCTTCAATTCAAAATGATAACCCGGACCGAATCCTACGTTTACGCCGTTGGATATCACTTGATACGTTTCGTAATACGATGAAAGATAACTGTAATAATCATACTGTTGGAAAGTCTGATACTGGTATTCCACACCTGCGTGAAGAAACAATTCACCCACGCTGTATTTCTTAAGTCGGGCATAACCCGTGATTCCGGCGTTATAGAATTCCTCGTTGTTAGAAGCAACCGGAATAAAAGAAACTTGCACACCAAATGTCTTCGGCCAATAGCGATAGGCCAATCCCTTTCCATTTGAAGAGCTCAGTACAGCACCAATTCCATGCTTCGAATAGTTCTTTCGTTCCGGTGTAGTTGACACCTCATCTTGTGTTGCTTTTTGAGCTTGTGCGTTTAGAGAAAACAAAAGCATCCAAACCATGGACGCGAAAAGAATTGCTTTTTTCATCTATGTTAATTTTTAAAATCACTTACTACGTCAACCTTCAAGCGCTCGTCACGGTTTGCAACATTCCAAGCGGTATGAAAAACGAGTCGTGTTATGGTTTCCATTTTATTGTACAAAATTTTATGCGCGTCATCACCGGGCTTATGATAATCTTCATGCACACCACTAAAATAGAAAATCACCGGTATATTGTGTTTCGCAAAATTATAGTGGTCGCTTCGATAGTAAAAACGATTGGGATCATCAGGACTATTGAAGGTATAATCCAAAACCAAGTTTGTATACGCTTGGTTGCATTGCTCCGAGATTTTATGTAGGTCAGTGCTGAGTTTATCCGAACCTATCAAATAGACGTAGTTTGAGTCTTTATGCTCAGGGTCGATGCGGCCAATCATATCAATGTTCAGATCGCAAACCGTAGTGTTTAGCGGATAAACAGGATGGTCCGAATACCACTCACTTCCCAGCAAACCTTTTTCCTCACCACTTACGTGCAATACAAGCACACTTCTTTTCGCACCCTTTCCCTCCTTCCTGGCCTGATTAAACGCCTCACCTATTTCCATAGCCGCCGCAGTTCCGCTGGCATCATCATCCGCTCCATTGTGAATTTGGCCATTGATAATACCCACGTGGTCGTAATGGGCTGATACAACAACAACTTCATTTTTCAAAACAGGATCACTTCCCTCAATAAACGCCAATACGTTCTCTGCTTCTATACGCTCAATTTTTTGTTCCACATGAAAAAGCACAGATCCCTTTATTAACTGGGGTTTCGTCATCTTTCCCCTATTCAACTTTTCCTGCATTGCTTCGATGGTTACACCCGATTCCTTCAACAGTGCATTCGCAAAAACAGGCGATACATAAATGATTGGTATCTCCTTCGGCTCCGATGTTTTCTTGTCGCGCTCCAAGATCATACGTGGTTGTTCAAGCCAATACCGAACACGACGCATGTACATATCATAATTGGTATTCACTATCAACAATGCAGTCGCTCCTGCCTTTCGCGCTGCCTCAGCCTTCAAAAAAACATCGTCGTTCCAATCGGACGTTTCATTGCTTCCTGATATTTTACTCTTTCCCTTCTTGTTTATGGGCTCACCCTGCAAGCACATTACCCATGTATTCTTCTCAAGATTTTTAATTTTCTTGTAATCGTTGTGGCGCTTGTCACGAATTCCATAACCGGCAAACACTATTTCTTGCGTTTGCAGATCCATAGCATCCATCCCAAAAAAATAGAAGTGATCCAAAAACGCAAAAGCTTGTCCCATTGCTTGAGCGCTAGAGCCCAAGTTTGTTTCTCGTTTCAATGGATATGTCTGATACCAATTTCCATTGTTAACGGGCTTCATTCCCAGCGATTCATAATAAGTAGAGATATATGCAGCTGCCTTCTCTTGTCCGGGAGTGCCTGTTTCCCTTCCTTCAAACTCGTCCGAAGCCAGTGTATAGACGTGTTTTTTAAGCTGGGCCGCCTGAATGGTATTTGCCATTCGAACAGCAACACTATCAATGGATTGCGCTAATAAATGATCCACGTGAAAAATCAACGCGAACAACAACACTATTCTCATATACATGCTATTTTTTTTACTCGGTTTTCATGTCTGCCACCTTCAAATGCTGTGGTCAGAAACACCTCAACTATCTCGAGTCCTTGCTCTTCACTTACGAACCTGGCCGGCACACACACAATGTTTGCATTGTTGTGTTGGCGGGCCAGTGATGCAATTTCCGGTAACCAACAAATGGCTGCGCGAATACCCTGATGTTTATTGGCAGCCATAGCCACACCGTTGGCTGAGCCACAAATCAGTATACCCAAACCACCATCTTTCTCCACTGCCTCAGCAACAGGGTGAGCATAATCAGGATAGTCCACACTATCCGCTGAATTCGGACCATAATCCTTTATCTCGTACCTTTCCTTTAGATATTCCTTAAGTACTTCCTTCAAAGCAAAACCGGCATGATCGGAACCTATATGAATTGTGTGCATTACTCTTTATGAATGATTTAGATTGAATATTACTGATAATCAGAAGCATCAAAAATAAAACGACACTTATCATCTAAAGACATGATTTTTTGTGAAATACTATTGAAGAATTGCTTGAAACTTTTTTTGGTTTTTGATACGACCTGCTTGCATAGATCATTACCAAAAAAAACAACGCGTAAGTTTTCTCCTAATTCCATCATACCATCCACAGCTGTATGCACAATTCACAGGTTTCTTCAACAGCCCTTTTTCAAACAATCCAGTTTATCCATGTCTTGTGTATAACAACCCTATTCTGTTGAGTATCAAAAAAATCATTACCTCGAAACTTGTTAATTAGAAGTCTCCCAATTGTATAACATCGCAATACAAGTGATCATGACAGAACTTATACATCACACCAACAGACCATTAATCTATAACTAACTATTTAAAGAAATAATATGATATATTGAATTGAAAAGAAAAAGAAACGAATGATGTTAAATGTGATTTGAACGAATAGCTTTGTCGAACGATGAAAGGAGGTGTAATCATTTCGATGTTGTGTTGGATTGCGGTGTCTGTGCTCAGGGCACAACCCCAGTTCACCCAATACCGGTATGAAAACGGAATGCTGAGCAGCGAAGGAACACTGAGGGATGGTAAACCCGATGGATATTGGAAAACATATTACCCTACCGGGCAATTGAAAACCGAGGGCAATCGTAAGAACTTTCTACTCGACTCCACGTGGAATTTCTACAGTGAGAAAGGGATAATCCAGAAATCAATTTCGTATCGTGATGATGTGCGCAACGGGTTAGAGCGAATTTTTGATCAAGAGGGTCGTTGCGTGGAGGAGTATATCTATCAAAATAACATTCGAAGTGGGATAGCGAAATGGTATTACGCATCGGGAGAGCTTAAAAAGACAGGCTATTTTGAAAATAATAAAGAAGAGGGAAAAGCAACAGAATTCGAACGTGATGGACGAGTAATCACCCTACTGACGTATAAAAATGGTTTTATTTACACAGAGGAAAAAATTAATCGTTACGATAGTCAAGCCAAGCGAACAGGAGTGTGGAGGGATCTTTATGATGACGGAAAACTGCGCCAGGAAGGCAATTAGTTAGCTGGAATGAAAAACGGTGTATTTAAGTTTTTCAATAAAAAAGGGGAATTGGAAAAATTAGAGCGTTACGAAAACGACGTGTGGATAGTAGACGATGCATCTACAGCGATACTCGATATCCGCAAAGAATACCATCCGAATGGATCTTTAAAGGAAATGGGTACTTATCGCGATGGAAAGAAACAAGGAAACTTCAGGGTATACGATGAGGCAGGAAATGAGACAGGCGGATTATTGTATGACGGCAATCTCTTGGTAGGTGAAGGCATGATCGATAGTTTGGGCCGTCGTATTGGTGATTGGAAATTATTCTATCCCGATGGTAAAGTTCGAGCGCA
>Ga0114975_10001143_pt1 | contig 19230 bp, 37 predicted proteins | sample S_130626_EF_Meta_FD_87031 | JGI IMG/M metagenome (GOLD analysis project Ga0114975, IMG submission 87031) | Freshwater microbial communities from Lake Simoncouche, Canada to study carbon cycling - S_130626_EF_MetaG | ecosystem: Environmental > Aquatic > Freshwater > Lake | place: Lake...
TATATTATACAATATTTAATACTAGTTATGGATTAGATATAGAAGAAAATTTATTGAAAGTAAACTATAAAAATAATTCGTATAATGAATTTACTGGTTTAGCAAATCAAAATGGATTGCAAATTTGTAATGATTTATCAGAATATAATGATAAATACGAAGTAACTAAAGATGGTCATCCTGGATATTTTGCACATAAAATATGGGCAGATGGGGTGTATGTATTTTTATCTACACAAAATTTGGAAGATACAAAAATTTAATGTATCTTTAATTTATAAACAAACTAAAAATAAAAGTTATGGCAAAGTATTATGAAGTACAAGTTACAATGCACCACGAAGTAGATAATGGCAAAGGTGTATCTAAAATTAAGAAAACAAAAGAAAACTATTTAGTAGATGCAATGAGTGTAACCGAAGCAGAAGCTAGAGTAGTTAAGTTATTTGTAGATTCAGCTATTAATGTTGACTACGAAGTAACAGGTGCAAAAGAAAGTAAAATTATTGAAGTAGTAAACGCTGAGTAATTATGGCAACTGAAACAAACCCGATAGTAGTTCTTAAAAGAATTGCACCTGGAGATAGATGGGTGTTTGCAGATAGGAAAACCACAATTTACCCATCACTTACAGATGCATTAGAAGCGTATTATCAAGTTAATGGTGATACACAATATTTTATAGATGCAAGAGATGGGACAGTTAGTGTGTTTGAAGTCAAAGAATATGATGAACCTGTAAAAACATTCTCTTTATACGGAGAAGATTAATATTATTATGAAAACATTATTTGTAGATTTTGATGGTACAACCTTTGAGCATGCTACTGAAAACATATTACCTGGAACAAAGGAAAAGTTTGCAGAATGGAATGACAAAGGTTATACCATTATTATAACAACCGCAAGACCATCATCTGCACAGGAGCAAACAATTAGAGCATTAGATGAAAATGGATTATTATATCACGCAGTTATATTTGACCTACCAAATGGCGATAGAGTTGTATTAAACGATTTAAAAGAAGGTAGAGAAAGAGCATTTGCATATAACGTAGAACGAAATGGTGGCATCGGTCACTTAGAATTATGATAAAAGTTTGGGTAAACGGAACATTTGATATTGTTCATTTAGGACATGTTCAGCTCTTAAAGAAAGCAGCCGACTTAGGTGATTTTCTAATAGTAGGACTTGATGGTGATAAACGAGTTAAAGAATTAAAGGGTGAACAAAGGCCTATTAATAATTTAGTAAGTAGAATTACACTATTAGAATCTATTAGATATGTAGATAGAGTTGTAGCATTTGATACCGATGAACAATTAGAAACACTTATCAAAACTATGAGACCGGCAATAATGGTTATAGGTGAGGAATATAGGGGCAAAAAAATTATAGGAAGTGAATATGTTGGTGAAATTGTATATTTTCCTAAGATGGAAGGATTCAGTTCTACTAATGTTATAAATCAATTATATAATGGCAAAGGTAACGGAGTGTTGTAAGATACCAAAAGGTTGGGGACATGAACTAATAATCTATAATGATGAAAAATATTGTGGAAAAGTATTAGTGTTCAAAGAAGGATGTAAGTTCTCTATGCATTATCATATGTTGAAGCAAGAAACTTGGTATGTAAACAGGGGTAGTTTTATTTACAAATGGATAGATACCGAAAGAGGAATTACGGAAGAAACTACGTTAAAGGTAGGTGATGTAGTTACTCAATATCCAGGTCAACCACATCAATTAATAGCATTAGAAGATGGTGAGGTATTTGAAGTAAGTACCGAACATTTTGATTCAGATAGTTATAGAATATATAAGGGTGACACACTATGAGTTTTATAATTACCTCCAGTTGTATCAGCTGTGTTGATGCTAGCTGTTTAAAAGTTTGTCCTATGGATTGTATACATGGACCGATAAACCCCAAAGGAATGGGCTTAGAATCGATTGGAATGAGTATTGAGGATAAGAAAGGTAAACAATTGTATATAGACCCTACAGAATGTATTAATTGTAGTGCTTGCTTACCGGAATGTCCCGTTGATGCCATTGTTTCTACGGAGCAAATAGCTATACAAATGGGTGAAAGTCAATCAGTTACGGACAATTACGCATTTTTTGGGTTAAAATATTTGGAAAATTAATAAACCTTTCGTATCTTAGACATATATTTATAATTAAACAAAACAAAAATTATGGGATTATTTACATTCATTAAAGGATTGTTTGCAAAAGCAACCGAATTAGAAAAACAAGTAGATTCATTTGTATCAGATGTAGCTAAAGTAGCACCAGATACCGCAACTAATTTAAGAAGCGATTTGAACAAAGTTAAAACCGTTAAAAAAGTAGCTGAAGCTAAAGTAGCTGAAGTTGAGGCTAAAGTTAAAAAAGCAACGGCTAAAACACCTACAACAACTGATAAAAAGAAAACCACTAAATAATTTGGTAGTTTCGAATATATTAAGTATCTTAGACATATAAACATTAAATAACAAAAACAAAACAAATGAAAAAAATGTTAGCAATTGTTGCTATCGCATCTTTAACAGCATGTGGTGGAGCAACAACAACAGAAGTGAAAACGGATTCAACGTCAGTTCAAACCGATTCAACATCAGTAGTAACCGATTCTACTAAAGTAGATTCTACAATTACTAAGTAATTTATATGAAGGGGATAAGAAATTATCCCCTTTTTTATTTAAGGGGTATTTATAATGATTAAATGGAAACGAGAAATGCAAGAGAGTTACAATTTATACTTAGATGATATAAGAGAGCCTAATGCATCATTTAAAAAAAGTGGCGATATCAGATATAAAGAATTACAATGGAGAGTAGTTAGGAATTTTAATGAATTTGTAGGAACAATAGCACTTAATGGTATTCCTAATATAGTATCATTCGACCACGATTTAGGTGAGGAACATATAAACTACTATTTTGATAATGGTGGTAGAGAAAATCCACCTGACCCATTAAAAGCAAACTTTACTGAAAAAACAGGATATGATTGTGCAAAATGGTTAATTGAATATTGTAGTGAAAATGGTTTACCAATGCCTACATATTTAATACATTCAGCAAATCCGGTAGGTACTGAAAACATTAAGTCAATCCTTAATAGGTACATAGAACTTAACCAATTTACATAACTGATTGATAATCAATGACTTAGTGGTATATAACTTAAATTATATATGTAATCAATTGAGTGTCAGTACCTTACAAAATACTTTCCAAAATGTTTGGCGGTTTCGGATATTTGTCGTATCTTTATGATTCATCAAACAATAATAATTATGGGTAAGTTATTAATGATTAAATGTGTTCATTGTAAAAACGATATGCCTTTACTAAGACTTGAAAAATATGGTTATCGTAAATGTGTTAATTGCAGTACCGAAGAAAAAGTAGGTGGAGTTGCAATAGCAAATCATAAGACGGGTAATGAAATACAAATTATGCCTGCCGCAGATGCTGCACGATTATATAGATTATCACAAAGGCAAGGGTATGGGGTATGTAAAGGAATGAAAAGCAATTAAAGATTTTTTTTATAAACGTGGAGCCACCACATAAAAAACTGGAAAACACAAAATGGTTACTTTAAAATCAAAGTTCGAATTTATTACGAATCAATTGACAGAAGCGTTAACAAATGCAAACACTACAACTAGTGAGCAAAAGCGTACTTACTTTACAAGTAGAGCGTTGTATTATTCTCAAAGATTACAACAATTAGCTAGTAGAGCTAAGATTTCTGCTTAATTGCAGATAAACTAAGATAGTTTTGGAAACTTGGTAGGGGTTCGATTCCCCTACTATCTTCTAACAATATTTATTCACATATAAACTTAAAGAGTATGAGTTGGTATGACAGTTTTAAAACGGGCACTTTAGATTATTTAACTAAGGGTTCGTATTCAAAGAAAAAAGAGAAAAAATCAGCTAGTTCGTTTTGGGCTGATGAATGGAGTTCCTATGACACACCTACTACATATTGGGGTGGTGATACGTGGAAACCAAAAGAGTATAATAAGGTAGAAAGCAATACTGCTGACCTTATTAAGTTGAATGCACATAGGAGAGCAATCGCTAACTTTGTGAACATTCTTACAAACAAAAACATTCCCGTTAGGTTTTCCCGTAAAGGTGATTCTTATACGGATGGTAAATCGGTAGTATTATCAGCCGAAGTTAAACCTGAAAAGTTTGATATCGCGGTAGGTTTGGCATTGCACGAAGCATCACATATTGTTCTTACGGATTTTGAATTGATGCCGGCTTATTCTGCACCAACTGAAATGTTTAATAACTTTGCAAAAGCGGCTGGGTTGGATGTAAATGACCCTTCGTTTAGTAGTGTTAACCAGTATCGAAACAAAGAACAATTGTTTGATGTAGTTAAATCATTGGTAAACTTTGTAGAGGATAGAAGGATTGACCAATATATCTACAATACTTGTCCAGGTTATAGAGACTATTATAGAGCATTGTATGATGAATATTTCTATGATGCTACGATTGATAAAGGATTAAAGAGTGATGAATATACGGATGAAACATTACAATCGTATATGTTCCGTATTATCAATATCACAAATCAAAATACTGACCTTAACAAATTGAAAGGCTTAAAGGAAATCTATGAAACATTAGACCTTAAGAATATCAGTAGATTGAAAAATACCAAAGATTCATTAGTAGTAGCCGAATCAATTACTAATACTATTTTAAAACATATCTTAGTTGATTTAAGTAAAGATGGTAAAGGTAAAGGTAATGGTGACCCTGCAGATGTAAACGAAGCAGGTGATGAAAATGGAGCAGAAGCAGGTGATAAACAAAATGATGAAATGGGTGGTAGTGGTGGTAACGCGCCTGTATTGGGTGAGAAGGGTGACTCTGCGAGTGGTAATTCACAAACCGGTAATGGTAAAGATTTAATGAGTAATAATGCTAAGAAACAATTGGATAAACAAATTCAAAAGCAAAAGGACTTCGTTAATAACCAAATCAAAAAGAAAGGATTAACTAAGAAAGAGGATGATACCTTAGACCAAATGGCTGAGAGTGGAACTGAAATGCAATCGGTAGGTGATACTAAGTTGGAAAATGGTGGATATATTCAACCTGTTCAATGTATCGTTTCTAAAAAAATGACCGAAGGATTGATGCAAGATAGTTCGTTCCCTTTTGCTAGTTTCTACAATGATAAGTGGAATAATTGGAATGCTGATACTTTACAAAGAGGTATCGTAATGGGTACTATCTTAGGTAAGCGAATCGCAGTTCGTAGTGAGGAAAGAGAAACAATCAATCCACGCCAAAAGAATGGTAGAATTGATAAGAGAATGGTAGCGGCATTAGGATATGATTATGTAAATGTATTCAGTACAAAAGAAGTAGACAGGTTTAAGAAAGTAATGTTGCACGTTACTATCGATGGTAGTGGTTCAATGAGTGGTAGCTGTTGGGATGATACATTAGCAGTGACAATTGCTATTTGTAAAGCAGCATCAATGGTATCTAACTTAAATGTACAAGTTTCTATTAGAGGTACGTGGGGTGACAAACCTTACATATGTATTGCGTATGATAGTAGGCTTGATAAGTTTGAGAAAGTTAAAAGATTGTTTCCGGCATTACACGCCAATGGTACAACACCAGAAGGGTTATGTTATCAAGCGATACTTAAACATTTTGTAGAGAGTACCAAAGATATGGATTCTTATTTCCTAAACATATGTGATGGTGAGCCAACATTCTCAAATCAACAATGTTCTTATAGTGGTAGAAACGCATTGTTACACACTAAGAAAATGGTAGGACAAATCAAAGATATGGGTATACAAGTTATGAGTTACTTTGTTGGTGGTAGTTCATATAGTAGCTCATCTGACCACTTTAAAACAATGTACGGAAGTGACAGCCGTTTTATTGATGTTAAACAAATCGTTCCAATCATTAAAACAATGAATGAGCTTTTTATGAAAAAAGCTTAAAAACACACTAAAACTTAACTAATTGATTATCAATGTGTTATACATTACCCTAAATGGATGTGTATAACGTGTTGATATTCAATGGGTTATAATTAGTTTTGGTAGTGTGGGTAGAATTTCGTATCTTTATGATATATCAAACAATAATTAAACAATAAACATTAAAAATTCAGTTATGAGTAAAAAAGCAACACAAGAGTATGGTTACACAAATGAAGTGTACAAAGTAGAAAATCTTAAATCCCGTTTTAACTTAGTTAATACTGCGGGTGATGTATTAAGTAGTTCAGATTCTACAATAGTAGGTAGTTCTTTACGAAAAAAAGCATCAGCACAAAATAAAGCAATTCGTGCGCATGTAAACAAAAACGGAGCTAAAAGCTATCGTATGGTAGAAATGCAAGAATATACGGATATGTTGGTTAAGCCGATGAATACGGATATCGCTGAAACTATCGTAGAAAATCCAACGGAGCATAAAGATGTTATTGACTTCATTCATAAAGAGGGTATGGCGTTAAAACCTGCTAACTTAATTATGAATGAGTTGAAATGGAAATATTTATTACGTTCAGCGGTTCGAGCGCGAAATATTATGATGACAGGACCTGCTGGTAGTGGTAAGACAATGGCGGCTAAAGCATTAGTTGCGGCATTGAAACGACCTTTTCATTACTTTAACTTAGGTGCAACGCAAGACCCGAGAGCGGCATTAATTGGTAACACACACTTTAACAAAGCAAGTGGTACTTATTTTAGTGAGAGTGCATTCGTTAAAGCTATTAAGACACCTTACGCAGTTGTATTATTAGATGAGTTAAGTAGAGCTCATCCAGAAGCAGCTAATCTCCTTATGACAGTGTTAGACCAAACACAAAGATACTTACGTTTGGATGAGCAAGAAAATTCACCAATTGTTAAAGTGGCAGAAGGTGTTACCTTTATTGCAACTGCTAACATTGGTTCGGAATATACTGCAACGCGTGTAATGGACAGAGCATTGTTAGATAGATTTGTTACTATTGAGGTAGATGTATTAAATGCTGAGCAAGAATATGAATTGTTAAAGATGTTATATCCTGATACAAATGATTACAATTTGAAATCAGTAGCAGAGATTGCCGCACACACTAGAGACCAAATCAAAGGTGAGGCGGGTAAATTGACAACTGCGGTATCAACGCGTATTTCAGTAGAGATGGCAGGTTTGTTGTATGATGGTTTTAGTTTGTTAGAAGCAGCTGAGGTAGCAATCTTTCCGTTCTATTCACAAGATGGTGGTATGGATAGCGAGCGTACTTACATTAAGCAACTTATACAAAAATTCGTAGTAGATGAGAATGAAGGTGAAAAGTTATTCAACGAAGTGAAAGAGGAAGATGCGAATGACGATACTATTGTTTGGTAGTATGTTATGAGGGTATAGTTTTATACATACTCATAACGACTATACCTAAATAACCGATGGGGGAGCTATTAATTTAGTTCCCCTATCATTTTTTAACATCAACAACAAATTAAAATGGCATTAACAAAAAACGTAAGAGCATTCATTAATCATGTGAAAGGGCATTGTAAAGAAGTAGGTATTAAGTGTGATATACGACCTGTAAAATATTTGGTATTAAGTGGTAATATAAGATGTAGTGGTTACTTTTGTGAGGAAACTATGAGATTAGTAGTAGCGGGTAAGAATAAAGATTGGTTGGGTATATTAGCACACGAGTACGCACACTTAACACAATGGCAAGATAAGAGCACTAACATATGGCAAACGGGTTCGACTGGAGTGACCCACTTAGACGATTGGTTGGGTGGTAAGAAAATTCGTAGTATTAAGAAAGCAATAGAATGGAGTAGAGATTTAGAATTGGATAATGAGAAACGCACGGTAAAGCTGATTAAGAAGTGGAAACTGCCAATTGACCTTAAAGATTATATCAAAAAAGCAAATGCATATATTCAGTTTTACAATTGGATGAGATACTCAAAAAGATGGAGTTTACCAGGTAACGCACCATATAGTAACAAAGCAATATGTGAAGCAATGCCTCCTAATTTTAGAATGAACTATAAGAAAATGAGTGACAAGTATCTGAAATTATACAAAGAACAAAATATATAATTTGGTAAATCCAATTATATTTCGTATATTTAATAAACACTAAAATTTAAAAGTATGTTAAAAACAATTTTTACCATTTCAAATGGAAAAAAGAAAATAGAAATCAAAAAATCATTAAGAATTGCAGTTGAAGCATTGGGTGGTGATTTAAGATATATATTTGAAAATAAAGATAAATTTATTAATTCAACTAGAATTAATAGATATATTAAAGAGCTAAAGAAAGCTACCCGTAAAAATATGGTTACGGCGGCTACTAATGGATTTGGTACATCATCGCCTGTATATTACATTTCAGCTAAAACAATTATCAAAGTATTGAAAAGTGAATTAGCTACTAAAGAAATTTCAAAATTAAATGCAGAACTATCACAGAAGGCAATATACGATACATCTATTGCGTATTTGAAAGATGATATTAACTATTTTTCTGAAAAGAGATTTAACGATAAATATTTTTCAGTTAATGGGCAACATAGAATGACACAATATATAAGTGACTTAACTGGTAAATTACCAAAAACAAATTCTGAAATTCAATTTGCACCATTTATAGTTAATGATAAGGAAATAAAATTTGAATCTTTAAAGGATTTAGAAACAAAATGTACCTCAACAAATCCTTCAAAACAAATTAAAGAATTTAAAGGACTTTCAGTTGCAGAAACTACAAATATATATTTACAATATTTAAGTGAATGCCCTATCAATATAATTGAAATTACTGAAGCGGATTCATTTGAAGATATTGCAAAATTTATATGGTATAGTAATTCATCTACTAGTTGGTCAGAATTTCTACATAAGTTTAAGTTAACAAAGAATCCATTTACAATTTTTGTTAGAGATAATATTGCATCAGAAACTACTGATAATTCAGTAGGTGGTATATTGGATATGCTGTATGGTAAAGCAAATCCTACAAAATTTGGAACAGGTAAGTTCCAAAAGAAAGATGGGGGATTTGAATATCTTATATCTGTTATAGCAGATACATGTTATTATGATATAAAGCAATTACAAAGATTTGGATTTAAGAATGAGACACAAATGTTATCATCTATTTTAAGCAAAGAATGTGAAATAAGTGAATCGGATTTAAAGAGTATGAAAGCAGATGTATTAAAAGTTGCCAAAGTTTTTAACAAAATTGGAAGTAACGAAAATAATAATGAAGCATTAACTGCGATAATATCAAAACCATCAATGTTTATTTTATCTATATTTTTAATTAACTATATAACTAAAGTATTTCAATATACAGATTCATCTGGTAGAATGTGGAAACCAAAGATAGAATTGAGTAATTTAGAAAATGTTATTACTGATTTTATCGCAATCTGTGAGTATTATAACAATCCAATGCATCCAATCAATACATATTATTGGGAAACGGAAGATGGTAAACAAACACTTGATAAGGTAAAACAAAGCAGTCGAAGATATTTTACCTCTAAAGAAGAAATGGATGATTCTAATTTTTTGAAAAGTTTCAAATCAATTGAAACAAAATGTAAGGAAGCACAATATGATAAGAATAATATAGAGAAAGCATTTCGAAAACATATTGGAGATAGTTTTGTAACAGGATGGCATGATAAACATGATACAATTGTTAATGTAGTTAATGAGAATTTGAAAAGTGCTTTTATTTCTAAAATGGAAAATAAGCAAGAGGATGGATATTTTAGTGATATTAACTGGACTGATGCAACTACTATGCCTTCATATACATCGTTCTTACCTTCGTTTGGAAATGCGTCAAAGAGAAAAGCGGAATTATTTGGGAGTACTAAACATAAAGGACATATTAAGTCTAAATCAAAACGTGGTACTAACACAATTGATAATCTAGACTTGGAAAATCCATTGATGAATATATCTACACAAAATGTAGTTTAAAAATATATAAAAGGGGAGCAGAAATGTTCCCCTTTATTTTTTTATTTCATTATTTATTAGTATATTTAACTATGGAATTTAATAAAACCGACGCGGAATTAAAACAATTATCCGAAGATGAATTAATGCAGTATCTAGATGATAAAGCAGCACATTTGAAAAAATTTATCGTACCCCTTTCACCATATAAAGTAAAACGATTTGCTCACATTGGAGAAGCAGTATCAAATAGTGATAAGGGTACGGAGAAAGTGTTTAGTGACGGATTATATGATAGATTAAAACCTATTGTAGAATCAAATCAAAGTGCATCAATGGATATACTTATTAAAAAGAGAGGGTCAAAAGATGGGATTTAATCACTGCCACATATCAAACCTTAGTTCCGTAATGTGGGAATTAGAAACACATGGAATTGAAAAGTTTATAAAAAATTATTCATCGTATGATGCATATTCAGGTGATTCTGAAGCAATTAATTATATAGAACAAAAATTTAAAGAATATTATGAGCAAACAACAACTACCAACAAACACACCAATTAATGAAAGTGGTGATGAAGATTATTTATATGAACAATTTGAGTCACAATCAGCATTAACCGAGCAATATTGGGAAGCTAAAGTAGAGGAAACAATGGATAGGATAAATGCCTACTATGATACTCGTTTTTGTACCGCCGATGTTGAAAGTGCGGTAGCAGAAGTTATAAAGGATGAAAGAATAGTATCAGAGGTTACACATAAATTAAACGAAATCTACTTACGAAGACAAGTTATGAATATTCAATTAAATGGTTAGTTATGGCATACAACAAATTCAGATGGTGGGCAAGTGGTAAAAGAAAGAAACCGCTTTCAGATAGAGCACCTTTATTTGATAAGATACAAAATGGTGATTATGATTATTCGTTTATGTTTGGTGAAGCTGATAAAATGCGAGCAACCGCAAAACAGGCATACCAACAAACATATGATAACTATGGTGGGACAGATGAAAAGAATCGTGTTGAATCGGCTTTAGAAGCAAGTAGAATGAAACGATTAAAAGCCATTAAGTTAGAATTAGAAGCACATAAGGACGAACAAAAGATACTTTATAAATTAGAGCATGATTTAAAAGATGTATTTGGATTAAATATATTTGATGAAGCGGTTGAAAATTGTGGCGGAGATTTATTAAGTTTATATCAGTATTATAAAAGTTATGCAAGAACTAAAGATTCAGTTTTATAATTTCAGAATTGATGATGGCTTTCAAAAATTAGATTCTATTAATCCATATGAATTGGAAAAAGAATTTAATTTGAAAACCATCATTTTTGATGTCAAACAAAAATTCAATATAAAATACATTGATTCACCGGAATGTGTCTTTATATTCTTTTCTCATTCTATTTTAGATGTAAGTAGAAGTTTACATAGATTTGAGTTATTTAATGAAATCAATCAACAACTTAGCACTCTTATAACTAAGAAAGTTATATTGTATTGTGAGGATATGGATTGGTGTAGAAATGTTAGTGATGAAAAAGAAGTAGAGGATAATTTTGAAAAGTTCTTTGGTAGTAACTTAAACAATATTCGTATTACATTAGCAAACGTAAATTGGAGTTTTAAATGGAAACGTTTAAATGTTACATATAATTTAGGTTGTCTTACTTATGTATTAAATAAAAATATACAAGAAAGTAAACAATATGAATTAACAAATGTAGATAGAACAAAGAAACTATTTACCGTCAACAATGAACCCAGAGGTACTCGTTTATACTTTTACAAATACCTTATTGATAACAATCTTTTAGATAACTTTGACTGTAGTTTCTTTTTTAAATTTCAAGATAAGAAACAAATAACGTGGGATAACGTTGAAGGTGGCGGTGATACATTAGAAGCACTTAATGATATATTTCCTGTTATTACATTTGATAATGAAAACAATGATGATTACTATAAGAAAATTAAGATTATTAATTTCCCAAAAGTGACGGATTCATATGTAGATATTGTAATTGAAACATCTCTCTTTGATAAAGATTTTTATTCATTTAGTGAAAAGAGTTTTAAATCAATTATAGCCAAAAAACCATTTGTAATATTAGGTTCTAATTCAACATATAAGGGATTGAAAGAATTAGGATTTCAAACGTATGATGATTTAATTGATGTTTCAAAATTAGAATATGGATTTAAAGAATGGCAATTCAAAGAAAGAATAGATTACTTTTTTAAATCAGTACATAAATTATGTGACAAAGATTTGGAATATTACAAAAATTATTATATCTTAAACAAAGATAAGATTGAATATAATTACAATCATTTAAAGCAATTGTTAGAAAACCAATACATAGAATTTAAAAATCTCATAATATGAGTGAAAGAAAATATCTCCCAACATTAGCGGAGTTAATTGACAGATTGAGTATAGCTCAATTGAAAGAAGTAAAGATTCCTGAACACAAAGCAGAATACGCACAGGAAATAGCGGATATCGTACATGATATTCAATTATGTTTAGATAGTAGTGACAAGCCAATTAGTGGTGAAACAATTAGAGCAATTGTAGTATTATCACAAATCAATGCACATATTTGGCAGAATGAATCAAACTATCGCAAAGGAATTAAAGAGGGAAACAATTTAGAATTAACACATGGTATTAATGGTATTAGAAATGTGGCAAAGAATAAGATCCAGGAAGTTGTTGGTGGCAGAATGGATTATAAAATAGATTGTTTGGCTGCAGAGTTTAAAGATTGGGAAATTTCCTGGTAATAATACACAAAGTAAGGGTTAATATTAGATAAAAATGTAATATAATAACCCCAATTCCTAACCCATTGATTGTCAACGAGTTATAACTTATTGATTCTCAATGGGTTATCTATGTCTATACCTTTTTACCAATATATAAAAAAATCATATATGTAACTCATTGATAGTCAGTCAAAAATCTTTAAAAAACCTAAAAATAGTTACTTTGGCCTGTTCAAAGTCCAATATAAAGTCGTATCTTTATGTATTGAGTCGAGAGAATAGGTAGTCACATATAAAATTTTATAATATGAATAATGTAACATTTCAGTTCAACATTGAATTTGAATTTAAGGATGAATCTAAATTAGATAATCTCGCAAAACAATTACAAACGGTCTTAGATAGTTTTTCTATTGATGATAGAAAGTTTGAAATAGTGTTTAAACATAACGATAGTAAATAATTTCTAAAATTTAAAAATAATAATATGAATAACAAAATGAAGTTTACAACAATTGGTAATGCTAAAAAGCAAACGGGTTTATCTTATTTAGGTAGTGTAGCAAGTAGTTCAAAAATTGCTAAAGGTTTAAAGTACAATGAAATGACTTATATATTGTATCTTGCGCCTGCATCGTTAAGTGGTTATAATGTTTGTCCTATGAGTACGGCAGAATGTAGAGAAGCTTGTTTAACTGAATCGGGTCACAATAGAATTGATGTTAAGAAAAACGCAATCAATAAAGCTCGTATCAAAAAAACTAAATTGTTCTTTGAGCATAGAGAGTTTTTTATGGGTTGGTTGGTAGCCGAAATTAGTAAAGCTAAAGCTGATGCAATTAACAAAGGGTTTACATTTTCAGTTAGATTAAATGGTACATCGGATATTGAGCCTACTTTGTTTCAACACAATGGTAGTGTAATATTTGAATTGTTTAACGAAGTGACATTTTATGATTATACTAAGGTAGCTAAACGTTTTGGTTTATTACAATTCTATCCTAACTATGATTTGACTTATTCTTTTAGTGGTTACAATATGTTACAATCAATGGAGTTATTAGAAAATAATAAAGGTAGAGTTGCTATGGTATTTGAAGGTAAACAATTACCAATATCATTTATGGGTTACAAAGTAATTGATGGTGATGCGTACGATATGAGACACTTAGATGAGACGGGTGTAATTGTAGGATTGAAGTTTAAGTTTGTTAGAAATAAGATTGATACCGCACATAACAAATTCATTATCCCTATGGATAGCAAGTTTAGTGTGTATGATGTTAATCCAATGATAACAAAAGCCGCTCAAAGTAAATTAGTTAGTGTAAAATAAAAATTAAATATATGAAATTAGAATTAACATTATTAGAATTGAATCAGTTGTATTATGCAACTAGTAAGTTAGTAGAACAAAACGAATCTCACTTAAAGGAGTTGGGTAAAAATATTAGTAGTATAGAATATTTCAGAAATGAATTAAAGAAGTCCGAAGTATTGAGAGATAAAATACAAACTGCTTTATATGATGAATGTAAAAGCTTAGATGAAGCATTAGAGTATGTAAGTAAGTTTAATGCAGAACAATACGATAAAGAACGTGATATTCTTAAAAATGCTATTGATGAAGAAGTTGAACCTGAATACGATGGTGCAGGTTTTACTGAAGATGATAGAATAGTAAATGGTCAATATAGAGTAATATCAAACGAAGATGCGGATGAAGATGCTAAACAAAGAGATTATAGTGCATTCAATAATTATGCAGATACTATAAAACAGGATGAACAAAGATATAACAATAAAAAATTATTCACATTAAACCAAAATAGATAATATGAGAACAACCGATGCAAAAGCAATAGAGTACCTTAGAGGCAATCCTATTGTTGCCACATTTATTGATGAAGTGAATGCAAAACGATTAAAGTATTATACTACTGCCGATATGGTTAGACAATATAAGGAGTTAGTAGTTGAAATTGGTAATAAGTATATCCGTTTATGGACAGGAACTACTTGTTGGGGTTTCATTAGTAGAGTGGATGGTGATTTGAAAGGAGCACCGATTAAGAAAGGTGACTTATTAAAACCAGCAACTTGGAAAGCACCAGCAAAACACGCTAGAGGTAACATTATAGATGGTACTGCACAATGGGGTGAGTATGGACCTTCTTACATAAAATAAAACAAACAATATGAGCAGAACAAAAACATTTATCGCAACTATCCCAATGAAAAGTGAGGAGCAAGTTATCGAAATTAAAAAAGTATTAGAGCAAATCTTTGGTTGGGTAGTATTGAAAGGTAGACATAGTGACCGAAAATCCGTAGTGAAAGGTTGGGGTAGAAGTTTACAAAATGATGTACCTTGGCGATTAGCTGAATACATTGATATCTATTTGCATCCTAAGAATCCAAACTACAATAGTTCAAAGGGTATTCATAGACAGAATATGGCGTATAATGAAGTATCAGTTGTAAACGCTCGTATATTAGGTAGAATGAAATTAAGTTTAGCAGATGGACACTATAATACAATACAAAGTAAAAAGAATCCTGCTTATAAAGCAATATCTAATTCTTTGTATGGAAATGGACAAAACGTTGTAGTGACAAACACACCAAAAGTTCATCATAATTCAAAGCAACCATATGGACAGATTACTAAACAAATATGGCAGTTTATGAATAATAGGATGGATGCAAGTTTTACTGAATTGAAAACGTACTATGATGTTGATATTAGGGGTAACAAAACAATACTGAATGGCGGTAGTTTTATTCATCATCATCAATCATTAACAAAACATTCAGCAAAGCGTGGTTGGTATTTAGCTAAACAATTAAACGGCAAGTATGCATTGAGGGGATGTTAATATGAGAACATTTTTATTGTGGTATTTAGTAGCGTTATTTCCGTTACTATATACAATCAAACAGCAAATGAAAGGTAGAACATTAGAGCACGATATAAGATACAATATATGGGTCTTTATAAAGTGTTTCTTTTATTTACCGAGATGGTATTACTTAATAATCAAAGAATCAATTTTTAAAAATAAAAATAAATAAGATGGCAATATACAACAACGAAACGGACCCAAATATATTAATGTGGGAGAAGTTAGAACAAGAAAGACAAGAAACAATTGGTAATTTAGAATATCAGAAATGGATGAAGGAATTGAATATATCTCAATCATATGAGGACCCAACATTGAAACTAAATGCGGGTGACTTGATGAGACAATATGATATGAAAAAATATTCAAACTTAAATTTTAAAACCAATTAATATGAACTTAATAGAATCGATTGAAAAATCAAAATGGATGAGCAAAGCAGGTTATCATAAAGAGGCCTTAGATGTATGTAACGAAGCATTAACCTACTTAACAAAGAAGGACATGGAAGGTGAAACAAAAGTAAAATGTTATACACCTGTTTGGGGTGAGCCTATTGTTACTAAGTATGGTAGAGCAAAACGTGTTGATAGGTACGATAAGGTAGAAACAAAAGCAATAGAGTTCTGGAAAGATAGGTTCTATGATTTGTTATTGTTATTTACACAAAGATATAATCGTAAGATGGGTATCAAACCAAAGAAAGAAAAACCATTTAAGAAACATGGTATTGAAACGTTTATGAGTAATGCATCATTTGGTACTATGGGTGCGGGTGGTAGAAATCATTTAGACTAATGAAAACATATTACGATATTACCATAGTGACAAAATTGGGTGATAAGGTGAACATAAACAAATTATCGTATTCACACATTACACAATTGACCTCTAATGAGAATATAGAAACGATAATAATAAACAAAGAGTACTCAAAGAAAATAAAATAAGTTATGAGAATCAAATCAGTATTACCACCTATTTGTTTTGAATCACCATTATCGGGTAAGACATGGATTGTATGTACCGGTGGTGAAAAAAGTAGTGGGTGGATAGAAGTAACTAGATGGTATGGTTGGAATGAATTAGAAAGGATGTGGGATAAAATTGAGTATGGTAAAAAACCTAAACTAATTAAAACTAAACTTAAAGAGTTCAAAGTTGCAGGTAGTAAAGGTAACACATACAAAGTAGTAAATGATGAAGGGTTTTGGAGTTGTAGTTGTCCCGCACATGGTTTTGGTAGAGGTAAAGATTGTAAACACATTATTAAAATAAAATCTAAAAAGTAAACAAATGAAAGCAATTAAAATTGATGCAGTAAAAAGACAAGTTATTGAAGTAGATATTACATCTGACTACAATGATATTAACAAACAAATCGGTTCACAAATATTCACAATAGCACATTCATTAAAGAAGCGTGATACTATTATGGTAGATGATGAAGGATTGTTTAATAGTGAAAACATATTCTTTGTGTATAAAGGAGCACATCAGCCATTTGCAGGTAATGGTTTGATTGTAGGTTGTAATGCAAAAGGTGACACGATTGATTGTAAAATTGATATCAACGAAGTGAAACAAAATGTAGAGTTCTACGATAGGTATGAATTATCTATGGCAATGGCATTTGGTAAAGTAAAATATTAGTATATGGCAATGAAATTGATAATGATATTAATGATAGTCGGATTTGGATTTGGACTATGGATTGTTGATAGTATTATAACAAAATTTGAAAACAAACGTAAAAAAATTAAAAAGTGGAGTGGTTCATTTAATCATATGCACACTATTTCACATCAAACTAAAAAATAAAAATTATGGGATTAGATATGTACGCGTTTTCTACTAACGCTAAACCAAAAACGGATGTAGACTTTGAAACTAAGAATTTTAAACCAGAGGAAGTTTTCTATTGGCGTAAACATCCTAACTTACATGGATGGATGCAATCTATATATGATACAAAGGGTGGAACATCGGATAGTTTTAATGGTGATTGTGTTGTATTAGATACTTTTGATTTAGATGCATTAGAAGCGGATATTAGAGAAGGTAATTTGCCTGATACATCCGGTTTCTTTTTTGGTGAGAGTTCTAATGGTGATGAAGAAAATGAAAACGATTTGTTATTTGTTACTAAAGCAAGGGAAGCAATAGCAAATGGTAAGACAGTATATTACACAAGTTGGTGGTAAAATTAAAAACAAAATTATGGATTGTATATCAGATTTAAAAGCAGTAATTGGGAAAGAAGTTTCTCAAAATCAATCACCAACTTGTAGAGCAAGATTGGTAAGTGTAGGTAAATCAAATTGTATATTTGAATCGGTAGTATCACCTTACGATAAGTTTCCAAAAGCGGAATTTGTTGGGGTAAAGTATAAGATACCAAATTGGATTGCATGGAATAGTTTCTTTTTTTAAAAATTAAAAACAAAGTTATGATAAAAAGTAAAAATGAAAAATTGGGAATTGAAATTGATTTGACGGGACCTGATGGTAACGCGTTTGTATTGATTGGTATGGCTAGTAGATTAGCTAAACAATTAGGATTAGATGGTAAAGCTATTCAAGCAGAAATGATGAAGGGTAACTATGACCATTTAATAGAAGTATTTGATAGAGAGTTCGGTGAGTTTGTAACATTATATAGATAAAATTAAAAACAATAAGTTATGAAAAAAATATTTCCAAAGAAAGAAAGAGGACCAATGATGTTGATGGATAAAGTATTTACTATTGGTATGTTCGCCGCAGATACACAACAATATGTATGTACCGAAGTTGCAGATTCAGGAAGTGATATAAATGGTAAAAAATATGGAGTGTATTTCAAATGGTTACCAACAACATATTCAGTACCGGAAATAATGAGAATGGATATTACATTAAACCATGGTAGTAATCATATTGACATTCAGTTATTTGAAAAAAGACCGAATGGTTCATATATACCTTTATTCCATAGAGGATATGATAAGGAAAGAATATCATCGGTAGCAAATATTCAAAGTATGCTTAACGATTTAATTAAAAGTTAATGAAAACAAAAACATATTTTAGTGAGTTCAAAAGTGATGTTGCAGTTGCAATACTAACCAAAGATGACTACCGATATGAAGTAATGAAACCACTATTTGAACAATGTGGTTTTGGTTTTGCTGAGACAAGTTCAGGTTGTGTATTCATAGATGGTGAAGTAAAATTGACCAAAGATGAATTGAGGTGGGTAGAAGCACATGAAGTAGCACACATAATGTTGAAACACACAAAGGATAGAAACGAAAGTGATGAAGTTGCGGCTGATATGTTTGCGGTCATATTACTATTAGATAAAGGATATAAGAAAGCAGCACAATTAGTAGAGGATAAATTTGAAGAAAGACATAAAAGAAAATATTATGAAATTAACAATTAAGAACTTTGAAAAACTATTCCGTAAAGAATGGGATGATAAAAACTACATTGAAGATATTGAAGAAACGAGAGATGAATATAGAATTAA
>Ga0114975_10001144_pt1 | contig 19227 bp, 17 predicted proteins | sample S_130626_EF_Meta_FD_87031 | JGI IMG/M metagenome (GOLD analysis project Ga0114975, IMG submission 87031) | Freshwater microbial communities from Lake Simoncouche, Canada to study carbon cycling - S_130626_EF_MetaG | ecosystem: Environmental > Aquatic > Freshwater > Lake | place: Lake...
CATCGTTTCGAGGACGGAATTCCAGACCGTGATGTTGATCGACGCATCGCCGGTCAAATCCTTCAGCTTCCCGTAGTGCGCCTTTGCACGGGGATTCCACTCGGCCAGTTGGCCCTCGATCCACACGGGCGGGAGCTGTTCGATGTAGTTGCGGAGACTGTTGGCGACGTCCGCAACCGACCTAACAACTTCTGCTCCGGCGGCTTCCATAACACCCACCGTACCCGCGAGGACGGACCTTCGGGCGGTACGGTGGTGGAACACGTCAGGTAAGGAATTCCGTGCGAACACACACTGCTTTGTCGGTCGATTGTGGAGTCGCGCGATGAATGTCAATGCACGGTGGTACCGCGCCCTCATCGTCCTGTTTGCCATGTTGGGGTTGACCAACGCGTCACTGTTGGCGCGCCTGCCCGAAGTTCGCGAGGCGGTGAACACCACCACTGCCGGTATCGGTTTCATCCTGTTGGGGTTCGCAATCGGATCGGTCGGAGGACTCGCGGTTGCTGGACCAATAATCGAACGCTTTGGCGTGAAACCCGTCATCGCGTGGGGATTTGTGGTTTCCGCTCTCGCCGTCGGCGCGCAGTCCGTTGCAATCACCCTGGGGTCGGCCGTTGCACTGTTTGCGGGCTTTGTCGTTCTGGGGATCGCGATTTCCGCGGCCGATGTAGCCATCAACGTGAATGGCGCAGCGCTCGAGCAGATACTCGGCACGACGATCATGCCCATGCTGCACGCCGGGTTCTCTATCGGGACTTTCGTCGGCGTGGGCATAGGAGCGTTTGCAACCACCGTCGGTTTACCCCTCGGCGTGCAGTTGCTGGTTTTGGCGGCAGGGACGACCGCTGTCGCCCTGTTCACCTCTCGTGCCCTGTTCGATTCGCGCGACTCCACAGCGAGCACAGAGCGCGGCAGTGCAGCCGGCACACCTCTGTGGCGGACGCCGGTCGTGCTCGCGCTTAGCGCCGGAGTTTTCGCCATCACGCTCGCCGAAGGGGCATCCAACGATTGGTTGGTACTAGCGCTCGTTGATGACTACGGGGAAACTCGCACGAACGGCGCGATCGCCTACGCCATTCTCATGAGTGCCATGATCGTCACCCGAATACTTGGCGGGCGCATCTCCGATCGGCTCGGCCGCGCACGCACCCTGCAACTGTTTGCCGGCATCGGCGCTCTTGGCGTTGCGACCGTCATCCTTGGCGGAAGCCTTCCTCTCGCCTACCTGGGCGCTGCGATGTGGGGTGCCGGGGTTGCACTTGGTTTCCCACTGTTCCTGTCGGCTGCCGGCGAAGGGGATAACGCTGCACGCCGGGTGTCGTTCGTCGCAACCTCGGGATACATGGCATTTCTCGTCGGCCCGCCCGTCCTCGGCGTAATCGCTCAGTCCATCGGTCTGTTGACGATGTTTTGGATTCTTGTCGTCTTCGCGGCCTTCGCCGCTGTCTTCGCCAACGCCGCCGGCGGGCGACAGCACACCGACACACAACCTGCCTAAACTAGACACGTGAGCGCAGTCAATATTGGAAAGACGTCAGTTGAGTTGACGGTGCGCCATCCCGCGCGAACGACACCGCTGAACGAGGTGCCGACAGAGAAATCAAAGCGCATCGTTCTTGCAGCGCCGCGCGGTTACTGTGCCGGCGTCGACCGTGCGGTCATCGCCGTCGAGAAGGCCATCGAGCAGTATGGCTCACCGATTTACGTGCGCAAGCAAATCGTCCACAACGTCGAGGTCGTGTCGAGCCTCGAAGAGCGCGGTGCGATCTTTGTTGACGAGGTCGACGAGGTCCCCGAGGGCTCGCACCTGGTCTTCAGTGCCCACGGAGTTTCGCCCAAGGTGAAGTCCGACGCTGCCGCCAAGAACCTCATGGCCATCGATGCGACCTGTCCGCTCGTCACGAAGGTTCACCGCGAGGCTGAGCGTTTTTCGCGCCAGGATTATCACATTCTTCTCGTCGGTCACGAAGGGCACGAAGAAGTTGAGGGCACGATGGGCCACGCCCCCGACAACACGACCCTTATCCACGACCCGGATGCCGCCGACACCGTTGAGGTTCCCGAATCCGAGAAGATGATTTGGCTGTCGCAGACGACCCTTTCCGTCGACGAGACGATGGAGACGGTCCGTCGCCTTCGCATCCGCTTCCCGCACCTGCAGGATCCGCCGAGCGATGACATTTGCTACGCCACCCAGAACCGACAGGTTGCCATCAAGAAGATTGCTCCCGAGTGCGACCTGGTCCTCGTGGTGGGAAGTTCGAACTCGTCGAACTCTGTCCGACTTGTCGAAGTCGCCCTCGAAACGGGAGCAAAGGCCTCGTATCGCATCGACTATTCGAGCGAAATCAAGCAGGAATGGCTGGAGGGCGTTTCGACGATTGGTCTGTCGTCGGGCGCCAGCGTTCCCGAATACCTCGTCGACGAGGTTCTGAGCGACTTGCGTCACGCCGGGTTTGGTCACGTCGACACGGTGACCACCGCAACCGAAGACCTCATGTTCTCGCTGCCGAAAGAACTGCGCAGCGACGATCGCGCTCTGGGCGGTCGAAAGAGCTAGCGCGATTCGCCGGGGTAGTAGACCCCGAGCTGGTGGCGCGCGGCCGCAATCGTCTCGATGTCGAGAACCGATGCGTCGAGGTTGCGCCACGGCGATTCCGTCAGCCCGTCGGCGATGAATTTTGCCACCGCAACCGCCTGGTAAAAGAGCCCGCGGTGTTCGGTGATTCCCGATTCGTCGCGCCACTGGGCAACGGGTGTGGGGTTGAGCGAACGATTAAACAGCGTCAGCGATGACGGGATGAAGAAGGGACGCCCGACCTCGAGTGACGCGTGGGTGCCGTCGACCCACGCGATCGTGTGCGAGAAGGACCTCATCGACGAAGAGGCGTAACCGTTTGCTCCGTTTGCGTACGACGTTCGAATGACGATCTCGGAATCGACGCCATTTTCCGTCACATCACCGACCGCCGAGACCGTGAGCGGTTTTCCACCCAAGAAAGAGGATACGAAAGCGGTGGGATAGATTCCGACGTCGTGCGAAACGCCTCCACCGTTGATGTCAAACAGGCGGTCGACATCGCGCAGGTCGAGACCGAAATCCGCTTGGACGAGTCGGATGTCGCCCAGGACGTCGTCGGCGACGAGCTGCCGGATGATGTCGGACTGCGGCAGATAGGTCGTCCACATCGCTTCCATCACGAAGAGTCCAGATGCACGAGCAGCATCGCGAATTGTGCGAGCGTCCTCGGGGATTGTCGCCATCGGCTTTTCGACGAGTACGTGCTTTCCCGCGGCGAGTGCCTGCAGAACGTTTTCACAGTGGGTGTGCTGACGCGTCGCAATGTAGATGATGTCGATCTCGGCGTCGGCCAAGAGGTCATCGTAGGAACCGTACGAACGCGGAATGCCGTGTTTTTCAGCGAACGCGGCCGCGCGTTCGGCGCTCGTTGACCCGGCGGCGACAATCTGTTGGCTGGTGTTCGCGAGAACCGTCGACACCCACGTGTCGGCGATTCCGCCCGGGCCCAAGATTCCCCAGCGCAAAGACGGAACACTGCTCGGATCGATCAGTCGCGGGGTGGGCAGCGACGTGGGTAATTTCTGGCCTGACATACGCCCAGACTACTTCAGTGCGTGCCCGGCGCTGCCGAGTTGCTGTGCATAATCGACGACCCGGGACGCCATCGCCGTCTCGGCGAGCTTGCCCCAACTGCGGGGGTCGTAAACCTTCTTGTTGCCAACCTCACCGTCGACTTTGAGGACGCCGGAATAGTTCGTCAACACGGTGTCCGCAACCGACCGCGTGTACGCGTATTGGGTGTCGGTGTCGAGGTTCATCTTGACGACTCCGTTGCGGACGGCCTCGAAGATTTCGTCCTCGGACGAACCGGATCCACCGTGGAAGACGAGGTCCAACGGTTTGGCGTCTGTGCCATATTTCGTCGCGAGTCCGTCTTGAATTTCCGCGAGGATTTCGGGGCGAAGCTTCACGTTTCCCGGCTTGTAAACGCCGTGGACGTTTCCGAATGTCAGGGCGGCCATGTACCGACCCTTGTCGCCGAGCCCGAGCGCTTCGACCATGGCAATCGCGTCATCGAGTGTTGTGTAAAGGTTTTCGTTGATGTCGTGGCTGACACCGTCTTCTTCGCCACCGACCACCCCGATTTCGACTTCGAGAATCGCGTTGATGTTTGTCGTCTTCGCGAGAATTTCCTTCGCGATTTCCAGGTTTTCGGCGAGGGGAACAGCCGAACCATCCCACATGTGCGACTGGAAGATCGGCTCGCGGCCGGCCTTGACTTCCTCCTCGGATGCGGCGATCAGCGGGTACACGAAACCTTCGAGCGCGTCCTTGGGGCAGTGGTCGGTGTGCACGGCGACCGTGACTGGGTAAGACTTGGCCACTTCGTGGACGTACTTGGCCATTGCAAGAGCGCCCGTTGCGCGCGCCTTGACCGTGTGGCCGGCAAAGAAGTCGGCACCACCCGTTGTGACCTGAATGATTCCGTCGGAACCGGCCTCGGTGAGTCCCTGAAGAACCGCGTTGATTGTCGACGACGACGACACGTTGATGGCGGGGAAGGCGAAGATGTTCTTCTTTGCCGTGTCGAGCATTTCGGCGTACTGGTCCGGTGTTGCGACGGGCATTCCTTCTCCTCGGTCGTGTTATCTGCGTGTGATTCACAGTCTAGCGATTGGGCCGTGGCGCTAGGCTGGCGCTATCGCCGATCCACCGCCGACTCGACCTGCCACCGTGTAGAAGAGGAAATCCATGGACAACGCCTTCGCTCACCCAGACCGCAACCTCGCGCTGGAATTGGTCCGAGCGACAGAGGCCGCCGCGATTCGCGCGATGCCGTTTATCGGCCGCGGAGACAAAAACGCCGCCGATGGTGCCGCCGTCGATGCGATGCGAAAATTTTTGGGGACGGTCAATTTTCAAGGGACGATTGTGATCGGTGAGGGCGAGAAAGATAACGCCCCGATGTTGTTCAACGGTGAGGTGGTCGGCAACGGTAACGGGCCCGAGTGTGACATCGCGGTTGACCCGATTGACGGAACGAGCCTGACCGCCGCTGGTCGCGGTCACGCGATTTCCATGTTGGCGGTCGCAGACCGCGGCTCGATGCTCGATGCGTCGAGCGTGTTCTACATGGAGAAGCTTGTCTCGGGGTCGGACGGAATCGGCGTGCTGGACATCACGCAGTCGCTGGGCGACAACATCCGCGAATTTGCGAAAAAGAAGCGAGTTTCGGTGAGCGACATCAAGGTCGCCATTCTTGACCGCCCTCGGCACGCCGACGCGATCGAGCAGATTCGGTCGGCCGGCGCCAACACACGCCTAATCCTGGATGGCGATGTTGCCGCCGGCATCAACTCGGCGCGACCCGACAGTCGGATCGACATCTGTTACGGCGTCGGCGGCAGTCCGGAGGGCGTCGCAACCACGTGTGCGATCAAGGCGTTGGGCGGGTTCATTCAGGGCCGCTTGATGCCCGGGTCGGACGAGGAACGTGAACGCGGAGCCGCGGCCGGTCTCAAGTTCGATTACGTCTATTCCGCCGATGAGCTGGTCGCGGGAGACAACATGTTCTTCGTCGCCACGGGTGTCACCGACGGCGAACTGGTTCGCGGTGTCCGCCGCGACGGTCCGTGGCTCAAGACGGAAAGCATCATTTTCCGTTCACGTTCCGGGACGATCCGTCGCATCAACTCGGACTATCTCGCCGAGCGCTGGATGGACTAGCAGTCCGCGAGTTCCGATTCCACCGTGTTGTTTCGGGCCAGCACAACAGCAGACCACGCCGCCGCAAGCCCGCTGAGTGACAGGCACGTCAAGGCAAGGCTCCACGAGCCGGTGAGTGCTCGCGAGATACCCATGAGCGGCGGCACGGTCGCCGCAAAACTGTACGCGACGAATTGAGCAAACGAACTGAGCTGCAGTGATGCCGACGTGGATTCTGTCCGAAGGTTGATGAGCACGAGCGACATGGGGAAAAGCAATGGGCCGCTGCCAATCAGAACAACCCAGAGGTAGGGAGCAACCGTGGGGGCAAAGAGCATTCCACCGAATCCGCTCACGATGAGCAGCCCGCCGAGTGCTGCGAGCCAGCCGATGTTCTTGATTCGCGCCGCGATGAGGGGCATGGCCAGTGACATTGGTGTTCCGGCAAACGCAAACACCGCAAGCATGATCCCACCTTCGATTTCGGTCATGCCGGCCGCGTCTTTGACGATGTCGGGGAGCCAGGCAAACATGCCGTACCCCGTTGCCGATGACACGCACAGTGACACGGCGATCGCCCACGCGGTGGGGGATTTGGTCAGTGGAAGTTTTGCTCCGTGGACGGACCCGATTGGGTCTCCCGAATCGCGGCCGGACTTGATTTCGACGAACCAGGGGATGAGCGCTGTTGCGGCGAAGACGGCCCAAACGGCCATGGTGAATTGCCACGACAGCGATTCACTGAGGGGCACCGCGATGAGTGGCGGAAGGACGGAACCCAGCGAGACGAAGGTGATGTATCCCGCCGACATGGATCCGATGTGATGGGGGAAATATTTTTTGATGGTTGGCGGTAACGAGACGTTGCCCATTCCGGAACCGATGAGGGCTATCGCAGAGCCCAGTGCCAGGACGGTCCAGTCAGTTGCAAAGGCCCGAACGACATGCCCGATGGCAATGAGTGCGACGAGAGTGACAAGGTTCCACTCGAGCCCGATTCGACGAGTGAGCCGTGGTGTCAGCAGTCCGCCGATGACGAAACCGATGGGCGGGAGTGAGCCGAGGATCGCCCTGGCATCGATGCCGAGCGGAACGTCCTGGTTGATGATGTCGTAGATGGGCGAGAGCCCGGACACCGCCGACCGCGTGTTGGCGGCAATGAGGAGGACACCGATGACCGCGACGACGCTGTCGCGCAGTGCGGCCTTACTTCGAGTCGTTGTCCTCATCAGTGTCCATTGTGGACTCTGCGGGGCGCGCCTCTAAATCGAGTTCGAGCGCGGGCGCGTTCGCACGGGGCAACGCTTTAGCTTTTGCCACCTTGGTCGCCTTAATCTCGCGGGGGGCTTTGTCGACTTTGGTCAGAGATGGGAATGCCCCATCGGTGACTCCCGGGATGGCAACGGCGGCGCTGATGAGGCTGTTCTCAAACTTGCTCGCGAACGTGTTGTAGTTGTTCACCGTTGCGCCGAGGCTCTTGGCGAAACTGTTGATGTCGTCGGCCGTCCGGCCGAGCGTGTCGATGAGTGCCCGAGTCTTGATGATGACCTCGTGAATTTGTTCCGTCTGCGCGTGTTGTTTCCACAGGAACGCGACTGATTTGAGAGTCGTAAACAGGCTGATGGGAGTTGCAATGGCAACGTTCGCGCGCAGGGCGGTGTCATAGATAGACGGATCGACCTGCAGGGCTTCGGCGAGAGCGGCCTCAGTCGGCATGAACATGATGACGTAGTCGGCACTGAGGTCATAGCGCTGCCAGTATTTCTTGTCGGACAGTTCCTTGGCCTTGAGGGCGACGTCCTTCGCGTGCTGTTTGAGGAGTCCCTCGCGAAGCTTCGGGTCGGTTTCCTCCGACGCCCGCAAATAGTTGGTCAGCGTCACTTTGGCGTCGACGATGATCTGGCCACCGTCGGGCAGGTTGACGATGGCGTCGGGTCGTGAACCTTTTTCGTCGTCGGTGCCGGCTATTTGGTCTTGAGTGATGAAGTCGATGCCCTTGACCATTCCCGCCGCCTCGAACAGGCGTTCGAGTTGGGTTTCACCCCAGTGTCCGCGAATGTTGGGGTCGGACAGAGCGGATTTGAGCCCCTGGGTGACGTTTCGCAGGGCGTCCCCGTCGGCGCGCGCCTGCTTGAGTTGATCGTCGATGGACTGGAATTGGGTCTTTCGCTCGTTTTCCATGTCGCGAACGCGATTTTCGACCTGCGTCAGCAGCGTGTGAACGGGGGCAAGGCGTTCCAGCACCTTGCTTTCGTCGTCGGCGCGCGCCTTTTCGGCTTCGCGAATGGCCGCGAGATCGTTGAGCAACTGGTCGTTTTGTCGAGTCAATTCCTCGTTTCGGCCGAGTAGGACACCGGCATCGGAGTTGTTCGCCCGCGATTTCGCAAAGGCCCAGCCGCCGGCCGCCCCGACGGCGAGCCCGATGACGAGAAATATGTAGGGTTCCATGTCCATAGTGTGGCATTGACCACCGACGTAATACCCGCTATTCGACGACGGCGAAGCCGGAGTTGCGCGGAATTGTCTATATGTCCTAACATAGTCATAGACTTCCCGCACAACCTGAGAAAGGCCATCACATGGCAGCCCCGTACGACGTCATTACGATCGGTCGTGTCGGCGTGGACATTTACCCGCTGCAGGTGGGGGTCGGACTCGAGGACGTCACGTCATTTGGAAAGTTTCTCGGGGGCAGCGCGACAAACGTTGCCGTCGCCGCCGCGCGCCACGGGCTGCGCTCGGCCGTCATCACGCGCACCGGAATCGACCCGTTCGGAAAGTTCGTGCATAACGAGCTCGTTCGCCTCGGAGTCTCTGACGAATTCGTGTCGGGAGTAGCGGGGCTCAACACTCCGGTCGTCTTCTGCGAGATTTTCCCACCCGACGACTTCCCGCTGTACTTCTATCGCGAACCGAAAGCGCCGGACCTCGAGATTAAGGCCGACGAGCTCGACCTCGACGCCATCCGTGACGCGAAAATGTACTGGTCTACCGTGACCGGGCTCAGCCAGGAACCGTCCCGAGCCGCCCACCACGCCGCGTGGGATGCCCGCGGCCGCACACCGTTGACCATCCTTGACCTTGATTACCGTCCGATGTTCTGGGATTCACCCGAACTGGCCACCCGCGAGATCGACACCGCTCTGGGCAAAGTCACCGTCGCCGTCGGCAATAGGGAAGAGTGCGAGGTCGCCGTCGGCGAAACGGAACCTCACCGCGCCGCTGACGCACTGCTCGACCGCGGAATCGAACTCGCCATTGTCAAGCAGGGCCCCAAGGGTGTCCTCGCCAAGACGAAGGACGAATCGGTTGAGGTGCCACCGTATTTCGTCGACGTCGTCAACGGGCTCGGCGCCGGCGACTCGTTCGGCGGAGCGCTCTGCTACGGGCTGTCGCAGGGCTGGGAACTCGAACACATCCTGCGCTTTGCTAACGTTGCCGGTGCGATCGTCGCGTCGCGACTCGAATGTTCAACGGCAATGCCGACCACCGCCGAGGTCAACGACGTCCTGAAGGAGATCGCCTAATGGTCCAGCTGGACTTCGACGCGCTGCGCGAGACACGGGCGACAAACCCCGGTCGTCTCGCCGAGGTATACAAGAAGCGTCAGCACCGCGAACTGCTTGCGGGTGACGGCCGACTGATGATCGTCGCGGCCGACCACCCCGCCCGCGGGGCGCTTGCCGTCAACGGAAACGCCACGGCGATGGCCGACCGCTACGAATTGCTGACCAACCTCGCCATCGCCCTGTCGCGCCCTGGGGTTGACGGGGTTCTCGGCACGCCGGACGTCATCGACGACCTTGCACTTCTCGGACTGCTCGACAACAAGATTGTCGTCGGTTCGATGAACCGCGGCGGATTGCGCGGCGCGTCCTTCGAAATGGACGACCGCTACACCGGTTACGATATTCCCGCGATTGAACGCGACGGGCTCGATTTTGCCAAGAACCTCATCCGCATCAACCTTGCCGACGCGGGAACGGCCGACACTCTCGAATCGACGGCTTTCGCGGTCAGTGAAGCGGCCGAGCTGGGAATCCCCATCATGCTCGAACCGTTCATGAGCGAATGGGTCGATGGGGCAATCAAAAACAACCTGTCGACCGACCAGGTCATTCTTTCGATGGCCATCGCCGCCGGACTCGGCAACTCGAGCGCGTATTCGTGGCTCAAGATTCCCGTCGTCCCCGACATGGCTCGCGTCATGGCGTCGACGACTCTGCCGACTCTGTTGCTCGGGGGAGACCCCGGCGAGAAAGAAGACGAGCTCGTCGAGGAATGGGCAAACGCCCTGACCCTTCCCGGAGTGCGCGGTCTCGTCGTCGGACGCTCGTTGCTGTACCCCCACCACGGCGATGTCGCAAAAGCTGTCGACACTGCTGCCACACTTGTTCACGGATAGTCACACACAAAGGAAAACCATGACAAAGAACACCGTTCCCCACTGGATCGACGGCAAGCGCGATCACGGCACGACCGACCGCACCGCACCCGTTTACGATCCTGCCCTCGGCAAGGAAACCAAGCGCGTTGTACTGGCGAATCAGGCGGACATCGACAAGGCCATTTCTTCCGCCAATGCGGCGTTCCCCGAATGGCGCGACCTGTCGCTGGCGCGTAGACAGTCCATCATCTTTAGCTTCCGTGAACTGCTCAACGCCAAAAAGGGCGAATTGGCCGAAATCCTCACCTCGGAACACGGCAAGGTACTCTCGGACGCGCTCGGAGAGATCTCGCGCGGCCAGGAAGTCGTCGAGTTCGCGTGTGGCATGACTCACCTGCTCAAGGGCTCGTTCAGCGAGAACGTCTCGACCGGTGTCGACGTGTACTCGACCCGTCAGCCACTCGGTGTCGTCGGAATCATTTCACCATTCAACTTCCCCGCGATGGTGCCGATGTGGTTCTTCCCCATCGCCATCGCCGCCGGAAACACGGTCGTCCTCAAGCCGTCCGAAAAGGACCCGTCCGCCGCGATTTGGCTGGCCGAACTCTGGAAAGAAGCAGGCCTGCCCGACGGCGTGTTCACGGTTCTTAACGGCGACAAGGAATCGGTCGACGGCCTTCTCACTGACCCCCGCGTTCACGCGATCTCGTTCGTCGGTTCCACGCCCATCGCTCAATATGTTTACGAGACGGGCGCTAAGCACGGCAAGCGCGTTCAGGCGCTCGGTGGAGCGAAGAACCACATGCTCGTTTTGCCCGACGCCGACCTCGACCTCGTTGCCGACTCGGCCATCAACGCCGGATTCGGTTCCGCCGGCGAGCGATGCATGGCAATCTCGGTTGTCGTCGCCGTTGAGCCCGTCGCCGACGCGCTCATCGAAAAAATTGTGGACCGCATGCGCGGTCTGAAAATCGGAGACGGTCGCCGCTCGTGCGACATGGGACCGCTCGTCACCGAACAGCACCGCGACAAGGTCGCCTCGTACATCGACATCGCCATCACCGACGGTGCGAAGGTTGTCGTCGACGGCCGCGACATCGAGGTTGACGGTGACCCGAACGGATTCTGGCTCGGGCCGACCCTCCTCGACCAGGTGCCGATCACCTCAAAGGCCTACACCGAGGAAATCTTCGGGCCGGTTCTGTCCATCGTTCGCGTCACGACGTTCGATGAAGGTGTCGAACTGATAAACAACGGTGCGTTCGGAAACGGAACGGCAATCTTCACGAACGACGGCGGAGCCGCTCGACGGTTCCAAAACGAGATTCAGGTCGGCATGATTGGCATCAATGTGCCGATTCCCGTGCCGGTCGCGTACTACTCGTTCGGTGGGTGGAAGGCGTCGCTCTTCGGCGACTCGAAGGCTCACGGAGTCTACGGCTTCAACTTCTTTACCCAAGAGAAGACGATGACGTCACGCTGGCTCGACCCGAGCCATGGCGGAATCAACCTCGGTTTCCCGCAAAACTAGATAAGGAGAAGTAAACATGGTCCGCATTGCACTAGATCCAACGCCGTTCCACAATTCGCACTCATTGCTCGAGTTCCCTCGAGTAGCCGCGGAGTGCGGCTTTGATTGGCTGCAACTCACACCGCACGCCGACATGATTCCGTTCTTCAACCACCCGAAGGCGGACGACGACCTCGTGAAAGCGTTTGCCAAAGCGGCCAAGGACGCGGGTGTCGGCATCGCGTCCACCCTGCCGGTCTTGCGCTGGTCAGGACCCGACGAAGAAGCGCGGGAATCGGCGATGCGTTATTGGAAGCGTGTAATTAGGATCACGGCGGATTTGGGTGTCGACCGAATCGGAACAGAGTTTTCGGGCCGTCCCGAGCGAGCTGAGGAATCTGAGCGAGCTTTCTACCGTTCGATGGAAGAGATCGTCCCGCTCGTCGAAAAGGAGGGCATTAAGGTCTACATCGATCCGCACCCCGATGACTTCGTCGAGAACGGTCTCGCGGCACTGCGCGTAATTCGCGGAATCAACTCGAAGAATTTCGGAATGGCATATGTCGCGTCTCACACGTTCCACATGCAGGAAGCGCCGCTGGACATCATTCGGGCAGCCGGCGACAAAATCGGAATCGTCCATGTGTCAGACACGATGGACCACACTCGTTCCAACGGACTTCGCTACATCACCAATCCGCCGGGAAATGCCGTGCGCGTGCACCAGCACCTCACGATCGGCGACGGCGACGTCAACTTTGATGAGCTCTTCAGCGGCCTAGGTGAGATCGGTTTCCTCAACAACGCGGACTCAGTTTTGTGCTCGAGTGTCTTTGCCGAGAACGAGACAAACATCGAAACGGCAAAGTTCCAACGCGAAACAATCGGCAACTATGTTGCGAAATACGCAAAATAGCCTGTTGAGTTAATCCGTCGGCAATGCGGCGGTTGCGATTGCCGTGAGAACCGCGATGTCCGACCGCACCCCGTCGAGGTTGGCGAGGACGGGAGTTCCGTTCTGCACGGAATCGGCGAACGCAACGAGCTGGCGGAGGAACCCGGTCTCGTTGATTTCCGTGTACGTTGTGTCCTGGCGTTCCTGTCCGTCGTGGCGCTGAACGATTAAACGGCTTCGCTCCTCGAGGACGTAGGGCTTCGCAAGGTGGTACTCAACCCGCCCGTTGGAACCAAGCACCTTGACTTCTTCGTCGTATTCGGGGTATTCGGGCAACCAGTTCCAACTGATGACAAATCGGGTGTCGTTCAGTGTGCCGACGGCAAGCAGAGACGACGGCTCGTTTCCGACGAGTTTCGGGAAAATGTCCGCCGACCACGTGGTCGGCAGTTCAAATCCGAGTCCCCGAAGCAAACTCGTTTCATGGATGACCGACCCGTGAATGATGTTGCGAAAGTACGCCGCAATTTCGGGTGTCGCGTCGGGAAGGGCGAGTTTCGTTTGCTCAACCTCGTAGGCATTTGCGCGTGCAATCTCGTCCAGGTTCGCGTCGTTCGCCGGGGGATTGAGTCGCAGGTGCTGAATCTGGGGCGCGTCGGCCGGATGTGAGACGGTCACGCGGACAAGTCGGACATCGGTCAGCTCCGCGATTGCAGCGGCTGCTCGTTGGGCAAGCGGGTCGTACATCTTCATGTAGCCGACCTGCAGAACTTTTCCGCTCGCGCGCTGAGCCGCGTCGATTCGGTCAACTTCGTCGAGGTTAAGGGCGAGCGGTTTTTCGGCCAGGACGTGCTTCCCCGCGTTGAGGGCGGCAATCGTCAGTTCGGTGTGGCTACCCGGTGTTGCGATGAGCACGGCATCAACCGTCGGATCGGCGAAAACGTCGTGCGGGTCAGTCACTCCGCGCACGCCGTAGCGTTCGGCAACTTCCGCGGCACGAGAGGGAGAGAGGTCGCACACCATAACAAGCGTGAGGCCCGCGCGCAGGATGGACGGGATGTGAATGGATTGCGCGATGATTCCCGCGCCCAGAATGGCGATTCGGATTGGCTGTGTGGCGACCATCAGTGACTCGATTCTCTTGAAAGTGATACGACTCGAAGTGCCGACAGGGCATCATCAATCGTTGCGGCGTTGGCGCTGTCCCCGCGCGCAAACGCTTCGGCCTGTTCGCGCAGCGCGTCCATTTGGACCTGCTCTCCGTCTGTCTCCGTGAGGACGTCGATACGGGCGTGACCCTTGTCGCCCATGACCTCAAACCCGACAAAATCGGCGCCGGGGTAAAAGCGACCTAGCGTCGCGATCCCGATTACACCCGTCGAGAGCGCAATCGAATACGCGGCGGCGTCTTCATCGACGACTCCTTCGGCGTCACTCATCGTTGCGAGCCCCGTGACCGAAACAATCGTGGCGTCCGTGAGCCACTGGATGACATCGATCTCGTGTACACCCATGTCCGTGAGGATTCCCCCCGATGTGTTGCGAAACTCCGCTGCGGGGGGACGGTGATCCCACTGGCTTGCATGCACGAGCAGAACTCGTCCCAAAACGCCCGCGTCGATGTCCTTTTTCAGCGCGACAAGCTGTGGAACAAATCGTCGCCAATACCCGACCTGGAGGCGCACGCCCGCAGCGGTAACGATTTCCTTGACGGCCGAAGCCTCATCAACCGTCAGGCCGCACGGCTTTTCACACAGGATGGGGAGTCCCGCCGGAGCGAGCTGGCGGATCGCCTCGAGGTGGAAACCGCTCGGTGTCGCGACCAGAAAACCGTCGATCCCTCCGGCGTCAAGGAGGGCGCCGATCGAATCGAACACGGTATAGCCCTCTTGTCTCAGAGTCTCAGCGACGCTTTCCCTCGGTTCGACGATCGCCGTGACCGTGACCGTGTCCGACACCTTGAGTGCGGCGAGGTGCGTCTGCCCCATTCGCCCCGCCCCGACAAGTGCAATTCGGAACATGGCGCTAAAGACCTAAGTTCGCCAGAAAGACGCGGTTGATGCGTTGGTCGTCGATTGCCTGCGCAAATCGTTCGGCCGTTTCGGGGAAACTGTCCTGCTCGACAACCAACCAACCCTGGAAGCCACTCGCAATCAGAGCGCGAACAAAGTCGGCAACAGCAAAGTCACCTTCGCCCAGTCGAGGGAAAGCCTCGCGCGCCCACACTGCCGAGGACGGTTCCCCCGCCGTGAATATGTCGTCGACAATGTCCGTTGTCACATCCTTGAGATGGACGTGGTTGACGCGATGACTCCATTTGTTGAGGAAGTCCAAGGGGTCGCCGCCACCCACCATTTGATGTCCGGTTTCAATGCACATGCCAATGTCGGTGAGCTGGAGCGCCTTTTCGAGTTCTGCTGTCGATTCGAGGAACGAGCCCGTCTCGCAGTGAAGCGTCGCGTCATAGCCGCGTTCGCGACAACGATCGAGCACACGGTTCATGCCGATTGCGAATTGGTCCCACTGGGCGTCGGTTAGCCCCGATTCGGGATGACGCGCACCGGAACCTGGGGCGCTGTGCCGGGCGGCACTCCCCGCATCGGCAAGCGTGGGTCGAGGTGGGGGAGTGCTGGCAAAGGGTGCAACCGCATCAAACGTGTCGAGCATCGCGTCGAGTTCGGGCATCATCGACGTCACGTTGTCGGCATCGTGGAACGTGAACTCCAAATACGCGCCGGACAATCCCAATCCGCGATCGGCGAGCCGTTGGCCGAGTTCGGTTCCTGTGCCGAGATACCCGACGGGACCGAGGTCGATCCCCTCGTAGCCGGCAGACGCAACGGCATCCAGCAGTGCCGTGCCGTCCGGGACATTGGGGTCTTTGCCGATGGTCACTTCAAACGCCCCGTAACTAACGGGTGCATTGGCGACGTAGATACCGTTTTCGTGTGACACGTGTTCTTCTAACTTTGTGAGGTGGTTCGTGGTGCCGGTTTGCGCTCGAGTTCGTGCGCAAGGCCTTTCATTTCATCGGCCCCTGCCATGAGCTTCGTCATCTTCTCGATCGTCAGTTCCCGTTTTGAGAAATACCCAATGCTGGATCCCAGTTTGAGGAGCAGGAAGTTGTCACCGACCGGATACGCATGGTTGGGGTTGTGGGTGATGAAGACCACACCGAGGCCGCGGTCGCGAGCCTTGGCGATGTATTTGAGCACAACCCCGGCCTGCTTGACACCGAGAGCGGATGTTGGTTCGTCGAGGATGATCGCCTTTGCCCCGAAGTAGACCGCGCGCGCAATCGCAACCGCTTGGCGTTCGCCACCCGAGAGAGTGCCGATGGGCTGCTCAACGTCGCGAAGGGAAATCCCCATGTCGGCCAATTGCTCCTTGGCGATGCGGCGCATCGCGGCCGAGTCGAGTCGTTTGAAGATGCCCGACCCCTTGCGTAACTCTGAGCCGAGAAAGAAGTTTCGCCAGACGGGCATCAGAGGCACGACCGCGAGGTCTTGGTACACGGTGGCAATGCCGGAATCGAGCGCGTCGCGCGGTGAACTGAAAGTTCGTTCGACACCAAAAACTTTCATCGTGCCTTCGGAAGGCGCGTGGACGCCGGAGAGAATTTTGATGAGCGTCGATTTACCCGCGCCGTTGTCGCCGAGGATACAGAGCACCTCGCCGGCGACGATTGTGGCGGAAATCCCGGAGATGGCGTGAACCGTGCCATATGACTTGCCGACGTTGTGTACTTCGAGAATGGTCGTCATGAGCGATCACCCGCTTGTCGTCGGACGTACAGGTTGACAAGAACGGCGAGAAGCAAGAGAACTCCGAGGAATAGCTTGAGCCAGTTGTTGTCCCATTCGGCGAAGACGATTCCCTGCAGGGTCATTCCGTAAATCAGAGCACCAACGGCCGCGCCGATTGCCGATCCGTAACCGCCGGTGAGCAGGCAGCCGCCGACCACGGCGCAAATGACGTAACTGAACTCCTGACCGAGTCCCGTTGTGGCTTGGACCGTGGACACTCCAAAGAGCTGCAACATTCCGACGAGCCATCCGGCACCAGCTGTCGTCATGAAGAGGCCCATTCGAACCTTCACGACGGGGATACCGACTTGCCGCGCACTATTGATTGCGCCGCCGACTCCAAAAATCCAGTTCCCCGTCCGTGTGCGCAACAGCACCCAGGAGGCAATGGCGGTAACTGCCAGCCACCAGACGATGGAAATCTTGATGTCCATACCCCATGCGTCGAGGGTTGAACCGAAGAATATTTTGACCGCTTCGTAGCCGTCGACCTCGGACATTCCTTGAATCGAGACGGTTCCCGTCAACAGTTTTGTGATTGCAAGGTTTGCGCCTTGCAGGATGAACAAGGCGGCAAGGGTCACGATGAACGACGGAACACCGGTCTTCATAGAGATGTAGGCGTTTGCTGCACCAACCGAGAGTGCAAAAGCCAGCGCAAGGACCAGTGACAGCCAGATGTTTATTCCATACTGCGTTGTCATGATGCCGACGATGAGTCCGGTCGTACCCGTCATTGCTCCGACAGATAGATCGAACTCACCGCCGATCATCAAGAGTGCACCGGCGACCGCCAGTACGCCGAAGAGCGAGGCGGAATACAGCCAGGTAGAAACTCCAGCGGTGGACAGGAATGCCGTCGTCGTGCTGGAAAAGTAGCTGAATATCAAGAGCGCAGCAACGGCCGCGCCCACCTCGGGTCGTCGCAACATACGTGCAACGCGCCCCGACAGGATCTGTCGGTTATCTCTTTGGGTACTGACGGTCGTCATGTGTTAGCGCGTTCCGTTCTTGGCGAACTCGGCGATCGAGGCGACGTTGTCCTTCGTGACATACCCAGGGCCCGAGTAAACGGGCTCTCCGCCACCAACTTCATTGCCGTTGATCTTGTGGAGGTACAGGAAGTTCACCGCAAGGTAACCCATGAGGTAAGGCTGAGCGTCAACGGCGAAGAGAATCTTGCCCGCTTCAATCAGCTTGGTGACGTCTTCCGACAGGTCGAACGTCGCGAGCATCGCAGAGCTTCCCGCTTCGTCCAGCGCAGCCGATGCCGAAACGGCCATCGGAGGCCCAAGGGTCACAACGCCATCGATCGACGGGTCAGCCAGCAACTTTGCCTTGACGGTGTTTTGTGCGTCAGCAAGGTTGTTGATGTCGACCTGAACGTTCTCGACCGATCCACCCAGTGTGTCGGTGATTCCGCGACAGCGGTCTTCCAGACCAACGTTTCCGGCTTCGTGAATCACGCAAATGACGTTCTTCGCGCCGGCAGCCTTGAGCTTTTCGCCCGCACCCTGGCCGGCGATGTACTCGCTTTGACCAATGTGGGTGAGCAGACCGAATTCCTTGAAGCGCTCGAGACCAGAGTCAATCGAAATGACGGGAATCCCCGCGGCGATCGCCGCTGCGATGGAATCCTTGAGCCCATCCGGGTTCGCCATGGATACGACGATTCCGTCAACTCCCGAAGCGACTGCGGAGTCGATGAGCAGGCTCTGCTTTACCGGGTCAGGGTCGGACTGGTAAGTGACGTCGATTCCGAGGTCTTCGGCAGCACGGACTTCACCGCTCTTGACAACGTCCCAGTAGGTGTCGCCAGGTGCGGCGTGTGTGATGAAGGCCAGCTTCACATCGGCAGAAGCGCCGTCGTCCATCGGAGCGGCAGTTGGACTGCAGCCACTGAGGATAAGGGGGATTGCAGCTATCGCGGCAACCCAGGCGAATCGTTTTTTCATCGTGAAATGCTCCTTTACATTGTGTGAATCAAGGGTGTGCTTGCGCTACAGCCACTGTTTGCGGGGCATTTCACCTTGCGAACGCTGGCACATATGCGCTTGTTGGCAATATACGCCTGAAACGTTTCATTTGACCCAACCGGCTCATTTGTTTATCGAAGCGTTATAAACGGAACCGCCGGGACCGCGGTCACCCTGACGTCGACTCGCGGATTACCAGAGTCGGGTAAAAGACAAATTGTTGTGGCTGAATGGCCGATTCGCTCTGTGATTCTTCGACCAGGAGCTTCACCGCGTGGGCCCCAATTTCGCTACTCGGCTGTCGGACCGAGCTGAGCGGGACGATCGCTGTTTGAGCAAATGAAATGTCGTCGTAGCCAATCAACGCAATGTCTTTCGGGATTGACATCTCTTTGGACAAGACCACGGCCTGCATGATGCCGAGCGCGAGCAGATCATTCGCCGCAAAGATGGCATCCGGTCGATCCCCCGAAGGTCTAGCAATTATCTCGCCACCGATTCGGCGTCCTTCCAACACTGTTTGCTCGACGGTTTCTAACACTTCGAGTTGAGCGCCGGGGTGATTGGCCACCGCACCGCGAGCCCCGTCGAGTCGCTCGGACATTTCCAATTCACTCAAGGGCCCGCCGGCGAAGGCGATTCGAGACCGGCCTGACGCCAGCAGATGCTCAACAGCCATGTGCCCTCCGGCCACGTCATCCACGGACACCGAACTTATCGTTGCGTCCGGCGACTTCCTGTCCACAATCACAACGGGTGTTCCTCGTCGCTTAATTCCTTGCAACGTCTCCAGGTTGTCCGCAATCAGGGTTGCGAGAATGCCCAGCACTCGCTGCTCCTCGAACAAACCGAGGATGAACCGTTGGCGTTCAGCGTCATCGGCAGAATCGGCGATGAGAATTCCCAGATTGAAATCGACGGC
>Ga0114975_10001146_pt1 | contig 19202 bp, 20 predicted proteins | sample S_130626_EF_Meta_FD_87031 | JGI IMG/M metagenome (GOLD analysis project Ga0114975, IMG submission 87031) | Freshwater microbial communities from Lake Simoncouche, Canada to study carbon cycling - S_130626_EF_MetaG | ecosystem: Environmental > Aquatic > Freshwater > Lake | place: Lake...
AGACCTGTTGCTTTAATTGACCCAAAAAAATGTATTGGTTGTACTTTATGTATTCAGGCTTGTCCGGTAGATGCAATCGTAGGCGCCTCAAAACAAATGCATATTGTCTTAACCGAATGGTGTACGGGTTGCGATCTTTGTATTCCACCATGTCCCGTTGACTGCATTAGCATGATCGACGTTACGGAAAGTAAAACTGGTTGGGATGCTTGGACCCCTGAATTAGCAGAAGTTTCGCGTCAACGCTATCACAATCGTGAACAGCGATTAGATCGAGAGATAAAAGATAATGATGAGCGCCTGGCTAAGAAAGCTGCTGCAAAATTAGCTGCAGTGAATGCTGAGCAAGCTCTATCTGATGATGCAAAAATAGAGCAAGAACGCAAACGTGCCATTATCGCTGCTGCTATTGCAAGGGCACAAGCAAAAAAATGATGAATCTAGAAAAGCGGCGTGCTTTTTTTGAACAACTAAAAGCTAACAACCCCAAACCAGAAACTGAGCTGGAATACAGCTCGCCATTTGAGCTATTGATTGCCGTATTGCTATCCGCACAAGCAACCGATGTTTCAGTTAATAAAGGAACTAGAAAACTTTTTAAGATCGCCAATACCCCACAAGCACTTTTAGATCTTGGTGAAGAAGGGGTCCGCCCGTATATTCAACATATTGGTTTATTTAACTCTAAGGGAAAGCATATTCAAGAGACATGCCGCCTCTTGATTGAAAAGCATGGTGGTGAAGTTCCTCAAACACGCGAAGAGCTTGAGGCTTTACCAGGTGTGGGCAGAAAGACGGCAAATGTCATTTTAAATACTGCTTTTGGCCAAGCTACCATTGCGGTAGATACCCATATTTTTAGAGTATCTAACCGCACAGGCTTAGCTCCTGGTAAAGATGTTGTACAAGTTGAACAACAGTTATTGAAACGAGTGCCAAAAGAATATTTACTAGATGCCCATCATTGGCTAATACTGCATGGTAGGTACACATGCAAAGCACGTAGTCCAGATTGCACACAATGTATTGTTGAGCCTTTATGTGGCTTTAAACAAAAAACTGGAAAAGGAAAAGTTCGTGGCGATATTTAACCCAAGCCGTGAAGAGGTGCGCCGTTTTTTCTGTGATACGTGGAAAAAGAAGGTCGACAATCAGATCCTGGACTCAATGGAAAATCTGGCGGGTGATTGGATGGAGCAACACCCTGAATACCATAAGCTACTGACAGATCCTGAGGGTGCCCTAGGACAAGATTACACTCCTGAGCGTGGAGAAACCAATCCATTCTTACACCTCTCGATGCATCTCTCTATTAGTGAGCAGATCTCCATTGATCAACCTACTGGTATTCGTGAAATTGCAGAAAAACTGACTAAAACATTAGGTTCAGAACATCAAGCTCAGCATCGCATTATGGAATGCCTTGGACAAGTCATGTGGGAAGCACAGCGTGAAGGAAAACCACTTGATCCCGAAAGCTACCTAGAATCTCTCAAAAAACTGGTTTAGAGTCAAAAGAATTAAGTCTTCTGACAATAAATCCTTCACGTATGAAAATTACCTTTAATCCAAATAGGCTCCTGATCACTTTGATCCTCTGTCTATCAATGCTTCCAGTGCAGGCAGGCAGCTATCCTGAAAAATCTATTACTCTGATAGTGCCCTTTGCCCCAGGGGGTGGAACCGATAGCATTGCAAGAGATCTTGCCAAAATACTGAGTGAAAAGCTTGGTCAAACAGTCATTGTTGATAATCGCGGTGGTGGCGGCGGTTCTATAGGCGCTAACATCGTATCTAAAGCAGAACCTGATGGTTATACCCTACTCTTTGTTACTTCAACATTCATCACTCATGCTGCAACTGATTCTGCAGCAGGGTATAACGTAGAGAAAGATTTTTCTCCGGTGGCAATGATTGGCCGTGGACCACTATTGATAGTAAGTAACAAATCTATTCAAGCAAAATCTCTCTCCGAGCTGATTCAATTAAGCAATCAAATGTCTGATGGCCTCAATTACTGCTCCTCAGGTCCCGGGAGTATCAACCATTTATCTGGCGAACTTTTTAAACAAAAAACAGGGGCCAAATTAACCCACATACCCTACAAAGGGAGTGGACCTGCCACTATAGATTTATTAGCAGGTCGAGTTCAATTGTTCTTTGCAACCATTCCCACTATCCTGCCTTATGTCGAGACCGATAGAGTAAATGTTTTGGCTATTACAAGTGAAAAGCGCTCCCCACTCTTTCCATCAATACCAACGGCAATTGAAGCCGGTATTCCTGGCTTTAACATCAGCACTTGGTGGGGAATTGTTGCCCCACCGGGCACTCCCAGCCCTATCGTCAAACAATTAAATGAGGCGGTGAACTATGCAGCCAATAAAGATCCTTTGAAGGCTCGATTGGCAAAGGAAGGTGCATTAGCTTATAAATTGTCTCCGACTGATTTTCAAAAGATGCTAAATAACGAACTTAAGATGTGGCAAAACGTGGTTAAGAGTTCTAATCTCAAAGTAGACTAAATAAACAGTCAGAAGATAAATATGAAAATAATAATGATTGCCGGTGACGGTATTGGCCCAGAAATTTCTACAGCAACCAAGCAAGTACTTAATGCAGTCAAACAAGTCTTCAAACTCAATTTAGAGATTGAGGATGAGATCGCTGGTCATGAAAGCCTTAAAAAATATGGAGCTACAGTCACAAGCATGCTCTTAAAAAAAGTAGAAAAAGCTGATGGCCTCATTCTTGGCCCTATGTCTACCTATGACTTTAAGGATGAGACTAAGGGAGAAATTAATCCATCCAAGTTCTTTAGGAAATCTTTAGATCTATACGCCAACATCAGGCCAGCAAAAACGTATGCAGGACTTCGCTCTCCTGTAAACAATTTTAATTTAATTATTGTTCGTGAAAACACTGAAGGATTTTATGCAGACCGTAATATGGAACAAGGTAGTGGCGAAATCCTAGTGACCCCAGATGTAGCCATCTCACTGCGAAGAATTACTCGTCATTGTTGTGAGCGTATCGCACAGAGTGCTTTTGAATTAGCCCAAGTAAGAAATAAACACCTTACTATTGTTCATAAAGCAAATGTTCTGAAGATTGCCGATGGAATGTTCATTGATATATGCCATGAGGTTGGGAAAAATTTTCCAGAGGTGCTAGTAGATGACTTTATAGTAGATGCAATGGCTGCGCTATTAGTAAGAACTCCCGAGAAATTTGATGTCATTGTTACAACCAATATGTTTGGAGATATCCTATCGGACCTAACAGCTGAACTATCGGGCAGCCTAGGATTGGCTGCATCGGTCAATGCCGGCTCTAAGCATGCCATGGCACAAGCAGCACACGGTTCAGCACCCGATATTGCTGGAAAAAATCTTGCCAACCCATATTCACTGATTTTATCCTCAGCCTTGCTATTAGATTGGTATGCACAGCGTTCAAGAAATCAGGAATATACGACTGCAGCAAACGCTATTAGAGAAGCAATTGGGGCAGCCATCCTTTCCAAGGAAGTCACAAAAGATATTGGAGGAAATCTGGGGACTAAAGAAGCTGGTGATGTATTAGTTAAAAAATTACTAGTGCTTTAATAGACATCGATTAATTAAGGGGCTCAAACAGATGAGTTTTTTGACCATCCTGCGTCTCCTGAAATACCACCTTCACTTTTTGGCCAACACGAATTGCATCAAAATCACAATTCGTCAGATGCGTCAGTAATGAGATGCCTTCATTTAATTTCACATATGCCATAGCGAAAGGAACTTCTACCCCACGCCTCATCACGGTATAGGAATAAATTTCTCCAAGGCCTTTGGACTCAACCCAAGTCGTCTCATTGCTTCCACAATGAGGACAAATAGATCGCGGGTAGTAATGAGACTCTTTGCAGCTATTACATAACTTCAAAATGAGTCGATTTTCTTGAGCAGCATCCCAAAAGGGCTTATTTTCTGGATTACTAATGGGACTTGGCAGGCGATGTGCTTGACTCATTGCAATCTCCCCATAATCAGTGCCGCTGCACCGTGCCGCGTCCCCAAGGCTCCGCCAATGCCTGAAGCAAGGGCAAACTCTAAATTGGGAACTTGCACTGCTGGATGAGCCTCACCCCGCAACTGCCTTACCGCTTCAATCACTTTTGTCATACCACCACGATTTGCAGGATGGTTATTACACAAACCACCGCCATCAGTATTAAAGGCTAATTTTCCCTTGCCAGAAATTAACTGGCCACCCTCAACAAAACGGCCGCCCTCACCTTTCTTGCAAAACCCTAAATCTTCTAACTGAATTAATACTGTGATGGTGAAACTATCGTAAATGGATGCATAGCGAATTTGTTCTGGTGTCAACTTTGCTTCTGCAAATGCCCGGGGTGCTGCCCAAGCTAATCCTGAATAGGTCAAGTCCACTTTACCGCCCATTTGACCTTTAGTCGTTTCTCCCGCACCCATCATCGTAATGACTGGTTTCTTTAATGTCTTTGCAATATCCGGATGAACCACTATCAGAGCACCGCCACTATCTGTCACTACACAACAATCTGCTCGATGTAATGGATCGGCAATCATCGGGGAATTTAAAACGTCCTCAACTGTGAGCACATCCTTTAGCATGGCATTTGGATTATGCTGGGCATGATGTGAGGCTGCTACTTTAATCCATGCTAACTGTTCACTAGTAGTACCAAACTCATACATATGACGCATTGCGCACATTGCATAAGTATTTAAAGGTGCTGGTGAGTAAGGTTTTTCAAATGCAAAGTCTGGCGCATTGGCATATTGACTTCTGACCTGTGTCCCACTAGATCCCTCGGATTTAGGACGACCTGCTAGGGTAATTAAGGCTACCTTACATTGACCCTGTGCAATCGCACGCGCCGCATGATTAACGTGGGTAAGATAGGATGAACCACCCGTATCCGTTGAATCTAAATAGCTTAACTTTTTTAAACCTAAGTAGTCAGCCATCGAAACAGCCCCCATACCTGGGGCATCACCAGCGCAAAAATAGGCATCTACATCATTGAGCGTAAGACCTGCGTCCAATAAAGCACCTCGCGCAACCTCAGCATGTAACTGTGCCACTGTATGGTCTGGTGCCACGCGGAGTGGATGTTCATATATGCCTGCAATACAAGCATTGGTCGCAAAAGACATATTTCTTACCTAAAAATTGAATAAGGGCTTAATCGACCGTAATATTAGACTGAGCAATAAGCTTGCGCCATCTCTCAATTTCAGATTTGATAAATTGCGCGAATTGATCTGCAGTTCCCGGCATTGGATCAGCGCCTTGTGCAATTAATTTATCTTTAAATTTGGGATCGGCGAGGATGGACTGCAGTTCTTTGTTCAGGCGATTACGAATATTGTCAGGCAAATTGGCTGGTGCAACTAAACCATACCATGTTGCCATGTCATATCCAGGTAAGCCGGACTCTGCAATCGTGGGTACATTTGGCGCAGCTGCTGAGCGTTTAGCGGTTGTGACGCCCAGCCCACGAAGATTTCCTGCTTTTACTTGTGGCAATCCACTCGGCAGATTTGGAAAGCTCATATCAACCTGTCCAGAGATCACATCGGGCATTGCGCTACCTGTTCCTTTGTAGGGGATATGCACCATTTCAATCTTCGCCATTCTCTCAAACAGCACAGCGGAGAGATGCACTGAGGTACCGCTACCACTAGAAGCAAAAGTCAGCTTTCCAGGATTAGCTCTACCCGCAGCAATTAACTCTCCCACTGTTTTATAGGGGGAGTTCATCGGCACTACTAATATATTAGGCGCAGAAAATACACTTCCAATTGCAGTGAAATCTTTTATTGAATCGTATGATAAATTTTTATACAAAGACATATTCACCGCATGACCAATCGATGGAAAGTACAGCACATAACCATCACCTGGCGCCCGCGCAACAAAATCAGCAGCGATATTGCCATTCGCACCTGGTTTATTTTCTACAACTACTGGCTGACCTAAACGTGTTGATAAGCCTTCTGCCAATGCCCTACCTACTGTATCAGCTGCCCCACCAGGAGAGAAACCGACGACTAAGCGGATAGGTTTGTTAGGGTAGTTGCTCACAGGATCGGCAGCAAAGGACAGGCCTGAGCTAAAACTAACCGCCGCTAGAACTAAATAGGAGAGAAACCTCTTCATTACATGACCATCCTGTTTAAATGTACTCCACTAAAGCTCAAATCAAGCCTAACAACTGTCTGGCCTCATTTGAATTAGCTAATTCACCACCTAAATCTTCAATAATTCTTTTAGCCTTGGTAACTAACTGGGCATTGCTCTCACATAGCACACCCTTTTTTAAGAAGATATTATCCTCAAGACCAACGCGAGTATGACCACCATATAACCATGATTGAGCAACAATTGGAAATTCATGTCTACTAATTCCAAAGGCCGACCAACGAGATCCGGCTGGCAACTGATCACGCAAATACAATAGAGTTGCGGGGTCAGCATTTAGTCCGTATTTCACGCCCATAACAAAACTAAATAAGCCTGGTCCCTTTAATGTCCCATCAGCAATTAAATCAAGAGCTAAATTTAAATCGCCTGTATCAAATATCTCTAATTCAGGAAGTACGCCAGCATCATTAATTACTTTAGCCATTTTACGCACATTCAGCGGTGTATTGATAACAATATCGTTAGCACCATTCATGGTATTAAAATCTAATGAGCAGATATCTGGTTTTAATTTAGCTATGTGCTCCACTCTCTTCAAAGGATGGCACAAGGTAGTCCCAGGAGCATATTGCTTAGGATCATCTTCACTAGGAATAAAGCGCCCGCCAGGCCCAGTGGTTAAATTAATAATTAATTCTTTATTTTGAGAACGTATCAGCTCAACTACTTGTGCGTACAAATCAAATTCCATCGATTGCCGACCTGTGGCCGGATCTCGAACATGAATATGAACCGCTGCTGCACCAGCATCGCCCGCCTCTAAACAAGAATCAGCAATTTGTTTCGGAGTAATTGGTAAATATGGGGTCATTTCAGGCTTTGTTAAACCGCCAGTAACTGCACACGTTAAAATTGTCTTAGGCATTTTTGTGACCCCGTTTTAATTAGAAAGTTAACCCTTAAGAGACTTTTCAGCCTTATCTAAGAAAGAATAATCTAAGTATTTACCTACCCAAGCATCCACATTCACAACTAGTGCTGGATCAATTTTTCCTTGCTCAGCAATTGTTTTCAGAATAAGGCGAGTTGATGGCATATCCAAACGAGGATCCGTCAACAATACTGAACTTAAAGCCATAAACGCAATTGGCTTAGCAGTTGGATCATTCATTTTTTTAGCCACTATATTGGCTACATCATCCTTAGATTTTGTTTTAATAAAATTCATCCCCTTTAGAGTAGCACGGAGAAAACGAACAACTGCATCAGGCTTTTCTTTAATAAAAGTGGGGTGGAAAACGAGATCCAAGCTTTCTGCATTAGGAATTGGAGGTAATTGGACGATATAGTGCACGTCTTTAGCCTTTGCAACTGCTGAAGCTGATGCCGGCTCCCAAGCAATAAATGCCTCAACCTCACCTCGATCTAACATTGCAGGAATATCTGCAACACGACCAGGTACTTTTTGAAATTTAAGATTGTAGGTTTTTTCTATATAAAACAGAATGGCATCATGAATTGTGCCTAGTCCTGGAGTGCCTACTTTTTTACCATTTAAATCTGCGTATGACTTGTATTGAGTTCGCCCTACCAGAGGGGCATTATATTTAGTTACTGAGCAAACCATCGTAAATTGTCCGCCACCTGCTGCGTACTGCATGATCGGACCCAGACCACACATCACGGCATCTAAATTTTTATTTAAATCCAATAATGATGCAGGACCATTTGGATAAGTTCGGCGATCGATTTGTATTCCCTCTTGATCGTAATAGCCTTGATTTTCCGCTACCCAGATTGCCGCATAATCAACTTCGGCACCCGCTTGGTCAGCCAACCGAATCACTGTTTTTTTGGTCTGCGCAAATAATGGTGTACCTAAAGGCATTGTTGAACCAAGCGTTGCCGCCATACCAACTCCAAGAACTTTTCTGCGATTTGAATTTATGCTCATGATGATGTATCTCCCTTAGTAAAATGAATTGCCTTTATGGCAAAGAAACTAACAACTCCCTAGTGATGAAGAAATGAAAAACACTGCGCTCTAATTTCAGTGAAAGCAGCACTCAATGGATCTCGAGGACGAGGTAAATCTATCTTTAAGTCTGCTTTTATTTTTGTAGGCTTTTGGGAGAGAGTTATTACTCTATCACCCAAAAAAACAGCTTCTTCTAAATTATGAGTAACAAATACAATTGTGCGCCTGAGGTTTTTCCATATATCCAATACTTCTTGCTGCATTCGCTCTCGCGTTGGTTGATCTAAACTGACAAATGGTTCATCCATGAGAATTAAATCTGCATCAGTAGCAAAGGCACGCGCAATAGATACTCTTTGCTTCATTCCGCCAGAAATCTGATGAGGATAAAAGTTTTCAAACCCTCCAAGCCCCACGATACGAATAACCTCATCTACTTTCTTTCTAATTTCGTTGCGTGGTAGTTTTTTTATTTTTAAACCTGTTGCAATATTTTCCCAAACTGTTAACCAGGGTAGAGTTGATGGCTCTTGAAAAACAAATGAAATACTATGTTTTTTTGGGTCTACGGACTCACCATCCAATAGAACTGACCCTCCTGTAGGCTTCAATAGTCCACTTAAAATATCTAGTAAGGTAGTCTTTCCACAACCACTTGGTCCACATACACATAAAAATTCATTTTCTTTCACTACAAATTGAATTCCATCATGGACAACAAGGTCTCCATAAGCATGATAAATATCGACATCTAATTTAGATTTATTCATCGTAATGATCCAGTTGATTTAGAGAGTTACTTGCCAGCGCCATTTAAATAAATAGCGCTCTACCATCAGTAATAGTTCATTTATAACGAAACCTATTGCGCCAATCACAATCATGCCAACAATGATTTCGGGAATTTTTAGCAACTCCGCATAATTGAGCATCATTCGACCCAACCCCTCATTAGTACCCCCAGCTAACTCTGCGGCAACGATGGTGAGCCACGCGGCCCCCATTGCAACTCGCATTCCGCCCAAAATATCAGGTAGAACGGTTGGAATAACGACATGCATTAAGGTATAAAATTTCGAGGCCCCATAGACAGCAACTACTTTTTTATGCAGGGGCTCTACCCTTTGTACACCCACCAATGTTGATGTATAAACTGGGAAAAATGCGCCTAAGAAAATTAAAAACGCAAAACGTGTATCCCCTGCAAAAAAAATGATCGCGAGAGGTATCCATGCTATTGGTGGAATAAACCGGAAAGGCTCAACTACAGAACGAGTAGAGTTATAGATTTGTTTATTAAGGCCCATTAATAATCCAATTGGCACACCTAATAAAACACCTAGATTGAAACCTAGTAGTACTCTATATAGACTAGCCCAAGAGTGGGTAGCCAATGAAATCCCCTGTGTATCCCCATTCATAATCAGATTTTTGAATGCTTTAAATACAGCGCCAACTGATGGAAAAAAAGGTGAAGCAACATAATAGGCTGTAATTTGCCAAAAACCTAAAAAGGCAATGAGGGACAGTACACTTAAAGTAACTGCCTTAATGTCAGCACTTACAATTTTCTCACTAATACTTTTCATTCAATATCTCTGATCTTATTTTGAAGATTGATTTAAAAAACTATCTTGGACGAAACGGGTGTGAACTTGCCCAGTGCGAAATTCGGGAGTGTTGATTAAATTTCTTTGAAATAGACGCGTAGTTTCAATGCCATCAATCTTGATTTCTAATAGCGCTCTATTCATACGGTCTATAGCCTCATCACGATTACTTCCCCAGCAAATGATTTTCCCAATCAAGGAATCGTAGTATGGGGGAACAATATATCCAGAATATAGGTGTGTATCCATTCTCACTCCAAATCCTCCAGGGGCAAAATACTCGTTAACCCTGCCTGGATTTGGCCTGAAATCATTTTCTGCACTTTCTGCATTAATGCGGCACTCAATTGCATGGCCCCTCATTTGTACCTGATCCTGCCTGATACTGATACCTTGCCCTAAAGCAATTCGAATTTGCTCTTTAACGAGATCAACACCCGTTACCATCTCAGTTACAGGGTGTTCTACCTGTATCCGAGTATTCATTTCCATAAAGTAAAACTCATTAGTAGCGGGATCAAGAATGCACTCAATGGTTCCAGCACTCCGATAATGAACATGTCGACATAATTCCAGCGCCGCATTACCGATTCTGATTCGCATTTTTTCACTCAATACGGGAGATGGGCTTTCTTCTACTAGTTTTTGATTTCTTCTTTGTAAAGAACAGTCCCGCTCTCCTAAATGCAATACTTCATTACCATCACCTAAGACTTGGACCTCAATATGTCGAATATTGCTCAGATATTTTTCAAGATATAGGGAGCTATTACCAAAGGCTAACTTGGCCTCCTGAGAGGCCTCCATAAAGGCTGCTTCAAGTTGCCCCTTATCCTGAACAATTCGCATCCCTCTACCACCACCACCTGCAGTTGCCTTTAAAAGAACTGGGTATCCAATTTTTTCCGCTATGGAAGAGGCAGCCTGATAATCCCCAACAATTCCATCAGACCCTGGTGTGGTTGGTATCCCCGCTTCTTTTGCCAAGCGAATCGCTGTGGCTTTATCCCCCATCATACGTATTGACTGTGGGCTAGGTCCAATAAAAACAATGGATTCCTTTTCACAGCATTCTGCAAACTCAGCATTTTCTGAGAGAAAACCATACCCAGGGTGAATTGCATCTGCTTTATAAACAAGTGCAGCACTAATAATTTTTTTTACGTCTAAATAGCTATCCTTCGACCTAGCGGGTCCAATACAAACTGCTTCATCTGCCATCAATACTGGTAAGGAATGACGATCAGCCTCGGAATATACTTGAAGTGTTTGAATACCCAATTCTTGACAGGCGCGAATAATGCGCACAGCAATTTCACCGCGATTAGCAATTAGAATTTTTTTAATGACTTGCGGTTTTTTCATAAAATGATTTAGCTTGGCTTGATTAAAACAAGTATTTGCCCGTATTCAACAGGATCTCCATCGGAAACTAAAATTTCTGAAATAGTACCGTTGACTCCTGCAGGCAATGAATTCATGAGCTTCATCACCTCAATAATGCAAACAGTTGAATCTGGATTGACCGTCGACCCAATCTCAATAAAAGGTGGGGCACCAGGCTCAGGTGATCTATAAAAACTACCTACCATGGGCGATTTAATTCCAATCATCCCCTCTGGGACCATCGTCGTAGATGATTTGACTAATTCAATCGACTCTGAATGGTTGGTTACCTGCATTACTTTAGGCTTCACATCAACAGGAATATCTAAGGGCTCAGGAGCGGACATCACTCCTGCAGAGCTCTTCCTTAGATTGATTTTAATATCGCCATATTCCAATTTAAATTCTGAAAATTCTGGCGACTCTTCAACTAATCGAATAATGTTTAATAAATCTTGATAGCTTAGGTCTCTGTCCGCCACAAATAGCTCCTTATAGGCCATGTAAAAGTGATTAGTTGTGCCCGGTAATATCGAGCTTCAACCCAGGTTTTGATATATAAATTCGCCCAATCTTTGGGCGCTTACTAAATTCTTTAATTAAACTCGTAATTGGATGATCAAAGGTGTAGCTTGTTTTCATAGCGCCTGCTGCGAGCATGTCATCAACTTGTGATCCTGCAAACATATATCTTAATAAACGCTCATCATCACTAGCATTAGGATATTTTTTTCTAAGCGCATTCACTCCAGGTTCAAGCGGTACAGGCTTTAACGCGATATGTTTCGATCCATTTTCTACAATACGATCCAAAACTGATGGTTCAATAGGAGCAAGCAGCTTCCCGTAGTAACCCAATGCATATTTTTTAATTTCATTTGGAACTACTCTATAGCGATCACCATGCAAGACATTCAATACTGCTTGAGTTCCTACAAACTGTGCGAAAGGCGTGATCATAATGGGGTAACCTAATTCCTGACGAACACGTGCGCACTCCTCAAGTAGCTCATCAAATTTATCAGAAATTCCTGCTTGCGCTAACTGAGAGCGGAAATTACTCAGCATGCCCCCAGGTATTTGATGTTCATAGTGAAATCCGTTGTACTCTAAAATTTCTCCAATAGGCTTTCCTTCAATTTCAGCAATTTTTCTAAAATGCTCGCCTACCTCATCAATTAATGCATCGTTAACATTAATCTTATAGCCTTGTAATCTTAAATTTTTTGCAATATTTTGAAACGATGGTTGCGCCGCCCCATTAGCTAATGGAGCGATCGAAGTGTGAAGTTGATCAGCGCCTAATCTAACTGCTTCTAAATACATTAGGGGTGCAATACCAGTTAAACAATGACCATGGATTTCTAAAGGAATTTTTCCTAATACCTTTTTCAATGCAGGCACTAGGGTACGAATTCGATCAACCGTTAATAAGCCGCCCGCATCCTTCAGCATAATGGCATCAACGGTACCGCTTGCAACCAGCTTCTTAGCAGTCTCTACATACAATTCATCGGTGTGCACAGGGCTCAAACTGTATGAAAGTGCACCAAATGTATGAACACCTAGAGCCTTAGATACCCGAGTAGTTGCCAACATATTTTCGACATCGTTCAAACCATCAAATGCTCCCACCACACGAAAACCATTTGCTACCAAGCGCTCAACCCATAGGGCTATGATGTCATCTGGTAAGAAGTCAAATGAAGCAATGTTTTTACTGCGGACTAAGGATCTTAATGGGGTATTTTTAATCCGTTCTCGCATTAAACGAACACGCTCCCAAGGATCTTCTTTTAAATACCGTACGCATACATCAAATTGAATGGTTCCTGCTAGGTCAATTTGATCAAATCCAGCTTGATCCATCTTCTCCGCAATAGGAAGCATATGTGCAGTGGTCATACGAGTAGCCCACAAGCATTGATGTCCATCTCGCAATGTTGTATCAATAATGCCTACTGATTTTTCCAATTCAATACCCTTCCAATAAATTAACTTTTGAATACTTAAATTAAAGCGACTCCAGTCTCAAATCGATCATCTCTTCCCACCTCAATTTCACCGTCTCTTTTCCTTAGGATGGCTGAAGTTGGTCCAAAATATTCATCCTCAAATATTCTGCGAGCATGGTATTGATGCGCCAAACCCTCATCCTCTAGCTCCAACTCTCCATTAAGTGAAACAGATACCCGCTTTTTATTGACTGCCTTTGAGAGATCCCCACCCCCCTTTGCCATTTCTAAAATTATTTGCAAAACAATGGCTGGAATACGCGAACCTCCTGGCCCCCCATAAGCTATCTGAGTACCGTCTATACGATTCATAATATTGGGGGATAGGTTTGTAACAGAAAGCCACTCCCCACTACTTGCCTCTTTTCTAAATAAGTTTGCTGCACAGTTGAGGACTACACCAGTTCCTGGTGTAGTCATACCAGAGCCAAACCATAGAGGTCCATGGGTAAAGGTACAGGAGACCATCCCCCCATTTACATCAGTGACGCAAAAATGAGAGGTATGTTGAGTTGAGGTGCTTGGAGTAGTAAATGCTGACTTTTTTCTTTCCCAGGCATATCGCAATGATTCTGAAACTTTTAAAATGTATGAATCTTCATTATCAAAAAGATCATCATCCTCTGATAAAAAATCCAATGCATCGCACACAACACTATACCCAGAGCTTATAAGGGGTGGACCGTAAATATCACAATTATTAAAACTAAATTGACAGCCTGAATAGGTCTTCGATGCTGCATCATTGAAATGATCTACCTCTAACCAACCCCCTTGCTCTTGAATATATTCACTCGTTTTCAAGGCAAATTCGCCAGCATAAAAATAGTCATCTATCTCTATTTTCTCGAGGGTATGCGATAGGTCTGATTGCACCAATACCTCTCCCAATCCAAGCCACCGACCCTGAGGTGCAAATATAGACTTGAATGATTCAGAGAAATCGGAATCTCTGCTCTCCGCCCAACGAAGAGCCATATTTAAATTCTTCCCAATCTCAAAGCCATTTTTAGCAATCCTGATTGGACTGGAACACAGCTCTGAAAATGATATGGATCCAAACTCCTTGTGCGCCTGAAGAAGGCCACTCAAAACCATTGGGACAGAGACCGAGGTAGCTCCACCAAAGCTATTACCTTCATTCTTTTTTGATGGCAATAAAGTAGAGTCAAAATTTCTAGGAACTCGAGTATTAAAATCAATTACGTGTGGGACTTTCTCTTGGTTACCCTGGATCAACATAAAACCACCGTAACCTCCAAGACCACAATTTGCCGGATCCACAACACACAAAGTCAGTGCAGTAGTAATGGCCGCATCTACCGCATTACCACCATGACGAATAACCTCAGCGCCCGCGTCAGCAGCAATTTGATTTGAACAAACCACTGCTCCACGCATTTTTATCCTCCCGGTTGGCTTACATTACTTTTGTCATTCACCATATTGATCTTCGTTTCAGGCTATTACTATGCATTAAGTTTGTCAAGAGTTACTATATATTAAGTTGTGCAATGCAATAAATCCTCACGCAAATACTCCATTTCCAATAAGATATCTGTAGACCTCAAAAAAAGCATATGACTGAAGCCATTTTTTATAAAAAATATCGTCCTAAGAGCCTAGAAGGCCTTCGTAAACATGAAATTTTGCGCGCTACGATTATGGCCGCCATTCAAGATGGGCATTGGGAAACGGGTATTCAATTGCCTACAGAGCTTGAGCTTTCCAAAATCACACCCTTTAGTCTGGGTACTGTACAAAAAGCAATAGGAAGCCTTACAAGGGAGGGCCTGCTTCATAGAAAGCGAGGCCTTGGGACTTTTGTCATCCCTATTGAGAGGCGCATTGGAGGACCTTGGATTTTTCGCTTCATTACTCCTGATGGCTTAAGTTTCTATCCAATGTCAACAAAAGTCATTAAGAAAAAATTGATTACCTCTAAAGAAGATTGGTCATCATGGCTTACAGTAGGCAAGCCATCAAAAATAATATTGCAAATTGACCGGTTGATTTACGTAGATCAATACGTGTTTTACAGCAAATACTTTTTAGACCCAAATCAATTTCCAATCATTATGAACACTACAGCCAAAAATCTAGATAGTGCAAATTTCATTGGGTTAATTCAAGACGCGCATAAAGTACAGCTAAAAAATGTTGATAGAACTATAGAGTGCACTACTTTTCCTGCCGAAATTAATTCTGCTTTAAATTTACCCAAAAAAAATAAAGGTGTTCTAGTTGAGATTAAAGCAACTGGAAATCACGACTCTCCAATTTTCTTTCAGCAATTATTCCTACCTGCTGATGGCCCAAAACTTTTTTTTGCACAAAATGGTTTTTATTAGGATAGAGAAAATCTACCTAAGTGTGGATCAGATTGCCGTATAGCCGCCATCTACCATAATAGTTTGGCCAGTAAGATAAGCAGAGGCTGGGCTGGCTAGAAAAATAGCTAGGCCATAAATATCCTCTATTTTTCCATTTCGACCAATTGCCGTTTTATCAGCATGCATCTTTACTAAATCGGGGTTACTAAAAATAGGAGCAGTTAAAGCAGTTGGGAAAAGGCCTGGTCCTATCGCATTGCAGTTAATACCAAATCGAGACCACTCTTGAGCGATTGCTCTAGTCAATTGAACTATCCCACCTTTAGCACTGCCATATGGCGCGCTATTTGATAATGCGCGGTAACTTTGTACAGAAGCTATATTAATAATTCGCCCCCAATTACGTACTTTCATCTGTGGAGCTAAAGCTTGTATTAAAAAAAAGGGAGCCCCAAGATGAACATTCAACTGATCTTGCCAACTCTGTGGAGAAACTTGTTCATAAGTCTCCCGTAAATTGATGCCAGCAGCATTTACTAAAATATCCACTTTATCTAACTGTTTGAGAACTCTGAGTGCCAAATCACTTGATTGCTCTAGGTCACTTAGATTAGCTACAAAAGAAGAGGCTGCTATTCCCTGATCGCTTAGTCGTGCTAATGCCTCACTTAACTGATTCTCTCTTCGAGCTGCAATTGCTATTTTGGCACCAGATAAGCCTAAAGCTGTTGCTATTGCCTCTCCTAAACCACTACTACCTCCAGTTATCAGCGCCGTCTTACCCGTTAAATCAAAAAGTTTATTAATTATCATTTAAGGAATATCTCCATAAGACTTCAGAGGTCAAATATTGAATATAAAAATCAATATTTGCGTAGTTGAATACCGCTCAACTCTTGTAGATCTTCAAAACTTAATCACTCTACCCAATCGACCGCAACCAATCCCTCTGGGGTGACAGCGATAGTCGCTAAGTCTGTATAGACACAATCAACAGCTTCAAGTGCTGTTAATGGGTAAGTACATTCTTTAACAAATTTGGACTCTCCTGACTTCGTAAGATGCTCCATCATCACAAAGAGTTTCTTGGCACCCAATGCTAAATCCATAGCACCGCCTACAGCTGGGATTGCTTTTGGATCACCGGTGCGCCAATTAGCAATATCCCCTTTAATAGAAACTTGAAATGCACCGAGCACACAAATATCAATATGGCCACCCCGAATCATCACAAATGAATCTGCATGGTGACACAGGGAAGCACCAGGCAACATCGTAACGGGCTGTTTACCAGCATTGACTAACTCTTCATCAATTTCATCGCCCTGAGCCAAGGGACCCATTCCCAATAGACCGTTTTCACTATGCAAGATAATTTCACGGTCTAAGGGAAGATAGTTAGAGATTGTCATTGGCTGACCAATACCCAGATTGACGTGAGCGCCATCTGGAATATCTTGCACAATTCGTTTTGCAATATCAGCCGTACTACGTTTTTTTACTTGAGAAAGATCAATCATGACTTACCCCCAACTAACACTACACGCTTAACAAAAATTCCTGGTGTCACAATGATCTCTGGATCTAATTGACCAAGCTCAACAATTTCTTTTACCTGTGCAATTGTGCAACGAGCAGCAGTCGCCATAATGGGTCCAAAGTTTCTGCCGGTACCATGGTAAACAAGGTTACCCCAGCGGTCTCCTTTGTCCGCCTTGATCAAGGCATAGTCAGCTTTTATGGCTTTCTCAAAAATATGATTTACACCATCAATGACGCGCGTATCTTTTCCGATCGCAAGCTCAGTCCCAAACCCAGTAGGCGTATAAAAACCACCTATCCCAGCTCCACCTGCACGAATGCGTTCAGCTAGGGTTCCCTGGGGAACCAACTCTAACTCGATTTTGCCTGCACGATAAAGATCATCAAATGCGCCTGATTCTGGTTGTCTTGGAAAGGAGCAAACCATCTTCTTAACACGTCCAGCACCAATCAATTTTGCAATACCGACGCCTTGATTGCCGGCATTATTACTGACTAAGGTAAGCTCTTTTGCGCCCTGCTCTACCAGTGCATCCAATAAATATATAGGCAGGCCAGCGCCGCCAAATCCTGAAATTAAAATGGTGGAGCCATCTGCAATATCTTGCAAGGCCTCAGTAACGCTAGGGCTGATTTTCTGAATCACTCCATGTCTCCATCTCTTTAAAATTTTTATTATTAGTACGGCAAGTGGTCGAAGACCTTATACCCTCTAATTTAATCCAATTAGAGCAAAGGCTTAATTTTTCTAACAAAATCGAGAGCTGATGGGCTATCTCCATGAATGCAAAGGGTATCTGCCTGTACTTTGACCACACTGCCATCCAGCGCAATGACCTCACCTTCATTAGCCATTCGCAATACTTGCTCTACAGCCTCATCCTCAGTCTCAATCATGGCATTAGCCTGAGTACGAGGAACTAAATACCCTTCAGGGGTGTATCGCCGATCTGCAAATACTTCTTGCCATAAAGGTATGCCCACTTTCTGTGCGGCCGCCACAAAACAACTTGAGGCTAATCCATACAAAATAAGTCCATCGCCCAAATCCTTAATCGCTTGCGCAATCGCTTGGGCTAAATTGATATCTTTTGCTGCCTGGTTATAAAAAGCACCATGCGGTTTTACATGATGCAACTTACCTCCTTGCGCTCGAATAAATGCTTGTAATGCGCCAACCTGATACAGAACATAGTTATAAGCATCGTTCGGTGTAATCGCCATTTCTCGCCTACCAAACCCAAGTAAATCCGGCAAACTAGGATGAGCGCCAATGAAAACATTCTTCTGAATTGCAGCTGTAACAAGGTTTTTCATTCGCTCAGGATCGCCAGCGTGCCAACCGCACGCAATATTAGTTGAATCAATATAGTCTAGGAGTGCAAAATCATTACCCATTTCCCAGACGCCAAAACCCTCTCCCATGTCGCTATTAAGATCAATTTTTCTTTTCATGATTTATCCAAAAGAGTAGCCTCTAGAGTATCCAAAGTTTTATCCTGTTCAGTGAAATAGATTGTATTGATCTGATCAGCCTCTTCAAGTGTAACGGGTACAAATTGGATTTTGCTACCAGGCCTTAATTGCGCCAAGGTTGACCGTTCTGAGCTAATTGTCTCGAGCAAACGGGGATATCCGCCAGTTGTAGCATGCTCAGCCAACATTAAAATAGGCTGTCCAGATGGGGGTAATTGAATAGTCCCAAACCAAATTCCTTGTGACGCAATTCCTGTCATTGGTTTTGAGATTTTAAAATCACTATCTAAGCGCATCCCCATTCGATTACTTTGAGATGAGACTACCCATATTGTCTTCCATAGCAAAGCTTGTTCTGCTTGACTCAGAAGGCTAAAGTGAATGCTTGGAATAGCCTTAATCATTTGGATTGATTTGCCTGGTAAGGCCGGTGATGCAATCGACCATTTAGGATAATTCAAGCCTGACTGGTTTAAGTTTTTAAAAAACGTCTTTTCCTGAGCAAGATGAGCTTGAGGTAAATATAAAAAGTCTCCTTTTTGTACTACCTTTTCTCCTATACCTGCACTTAAATGAGAGCCGCGACCCCCTAAAACAAACTCACTCTCAATTCCTCCGCTAATCGCCAAGAAAAGACGATAGCCTTTCGTCATAGAGGCAAAACTGAGTATTTGATCTTTGCGAATAT
>Ga0114975_10001147_pt1 | contig 19200 bp, 17 predicted proteins | sample S_130626_EF_Meta_FD_87031 | JGI IMG/M metagenome (GOLD analysis project Ga0114975, IMG submission 87031) | Freshwater microbial communities from Lake Simoncouche, Canada to study carbon cycling - S_130626_EF_MetaG | ecosystem: Environmental > Aquatic > Freshwater > Lake | place: Lake...
AAGAAAAAGAAGTGTTCTACAGTGTGTTTATGTCCTTATCCGATCGCGAACGTCGCCTATTAGCCGAGATGGAAGCTGCTCTAGCTACTGATGACCCTCGCCTAGAGTCACGTCTAGCCGGATCAACAATCTCAGCGACAAAGCCACGCCTCTTCTTGGGTATCTCATTGGTTGGCCTTGGCATCGCAGTCATTTTCGCTGGCCTAATTGCCAAGAACACCCCGGTCGGCGTATTGGGCTTTCTCTTCGCACTCTCAGGCGTACTCACCCTTGTGCGCTCAATCGGAGCGCTAGCGAGTGGGGCGGGCAAGTCAGCAAGAGGAGCAAAAGGCCCACGCACATCATTTTCAGATCGCATGCAGGAACGCTGGGATCGTCGTAATTTCGAATAAATAAGCGAGTTCACTCCTTAAGCCCTGGCCAGATGGTCGGGGCTTTTTTCTGCTCTCAAGCCGGTTCCCGCAGTGGGGTAGAAGGGGGAGGACTGGGGAAAATAATGGGCGAGAGTGGTGTAAAAAGGGGGAAAGTGGTGTAAAGTGGGGAATTGAGCGGGATTCCACGCTCACACCACTTGGGGAAGGGGTAAACGATGTTTCTCGGCACTCACGAACCCCGCCTTGATGAAAAAGGCCGCTTGATCCTTCCCGCGAAATTCCGCGAAGAGCTCTCACCAGGACTTGTCATTACTAAAGGACAAGAGCGATGCCTCTATGTATTTCCTGCAACTGAATTTGCAACGATCACTGAAACGTTGCGACAAGCACCTGTTACTGCAAAGAGCGCTCGCGATTACCAACGCGTGATGTTCGCAGGTGCACACGATGAAATTCCTGATCGCCAAGGTCGCGTGACTATTCCACAAGGACTTCGCACGTACGCGGGTCTTGAAAAAGAGTGCGTCGTAATTGGCGCAAATACTCGCGTTGAAATTTGGGATAGCGCTGCATGGAATGAATATCTCGCTGATCGCGAAAAGAGTTTTGCTGATGTTTCTGAAGAAGTTTTTCCGGGACTTTTTTAAACATCAGCAAAAAACATTTAAAACTAAATAAGAAGTACAACTGAATAAGCAATACAACTACATAGAGCGCTCATTTGTGGCCACCGCCGACCTTTCCTTACCAGTTGGGTCGGCAGCGACGTCCCTTCCCCGGCGTCGCTATCGAAATAGATCCGTCGGCCGGCGGTGACCAGAGATGAGCGCAATGTAAAAGAAACGAGAGAACAGGAAGTGGGGGAGATGATGCAACACATATCAGTGATGCGCGATCGTTGCGTTGATCTTCTTGCTCCGGCAATTCTTGCAAGTGAGAACCCAGTTATTGTTGATGGAACACTTGGCCTGGGTGGGCACACTGAAGCACTCTTACAACGTTTTGAAAATTTGACCGTTATTGGAATCGATCGCGATGAGATTGCTTTAGAGCGCGCAACGCAGAGACTTGCGGTATTTGGCAATCGACTTAAAACAGCCCACTGTGTTTTTGACGAAATTTCGACAGTAGTAGCTGGTCTTGGCTTTCCACATATTAACGGCGCGCTCTTTGATCTTGGAGTTTCCTCTATCCAGCTAGATGAAAGCGATAGAGGTTTTTCTTATTCGCACGATGCTCCACTTGATATGCGCATGGATCGTAGTCGCGGAATTACTGCATCCGAAATAGTCAACACATACGAACCCGGAAAATTAGTTCATATCTTGCGCGCATATGGTGAAGAGAAGTTTGCAACTCGCATTGTTGAAAATATTGTTAAAGCTCGCGCAAAGGCTCCGTTGAATTCAACAACAGAGCTAGCAACTCTCGTAAAAGAGAGCATCCCTGCGGCAACCCGTCGTACTGGTGGCAATCCTGCAAAACGCACATTCCAAGCGTTGCGTATCGAGGCCAATGACGAACTTGGTGCAATTTCGCGCGCGCTCCCAGATGCACTTGATTTGTTAATGGTCGGCGGCCGACTAGTAGTGATGTCATTTCAGTCACTTGAAGATCGCATCGTAAAAGAGATTTTCACAGAAGCGTCTACTTCGAAGAGCCCACGTAATTTGCCGGTAGAGCTCCCTGAATATGCAGCGAAGTTTTCATTGGTATTTCGTTCCAGTGAAACACCAACAGATGAAGAGCTCGAAAGTAATCCGCGTTCGGCATCTGTTCGCTTACGTGCAATTGAAAGGGTGGCTGCGTAATGTCTCTTGCAACAGCCCGAATTCAATCTTCGTTGCGTTTACCATCGAAAAGTCGCAAACCAGTCGGTGAGCGCACAGCTGAAATTATTTTGGGACTCTTTCCCGATATCAATAGTGGCGCACGAGCCACACATAAGTACTTTGCAAAGTTTCTTACAGTCGTAAGTCTCGTTGGGTTCCTTGCACTTCTTGGAATTAATACTCTGTTGGCACAAGATGCATTTAGGCTCTCAAATTTGAAATTGGAAGCGAAGCAGGTTGCAGATCAAAGAGATGCAATAACTCGTTCCATCGATTTATATGCAGCTCCCGAGAATTTGGCGAAAGCAGCTGCTGGACTCGGCATGCGACCATCTGAGACTCCTGTATTTCTTGATCTCAGCGTTGGGGCAGAGACGGGGTTAAAGCGTGGGTAATCTACTTTTATCTAAGTCTCGAATCGCAGTTCTCTTTACAGTGATACTCGGCGTTCTCGTCCTCTTTGCAGCGCAACTGGTTCGTGTTCAAGTAATTCAAGCAAATGCATATCAAGCAAAAGCTGCTGATGAGATGCAATCAACCCGTGTAATTCCAGCACCGCGTGGAGACATCACAGATGTCAACGGAGTTGCATTTGCCCGAAGCGTTTCTGCTATCAACATAGTTGTCGATCAAACTCAAATCACTGATCCTGCTCGAGTAGCAAAATTTGTTGCACCAATTCTTGGTCTTTCAGAAGCCGATATTCAAACCAGTATCAGCGGTACACGTAAGTATGCGATTGTTATGAGAAATGCCCGTCCAGCAATGTGGGATCAGCTCACAAAAGCTTTATATGAATACAACAAAGTTCTTGAAAATAAAGATCTCGACAAACGAATTATTGGTTTCTTCCCAGAGCGTGTATTTATTCGAGAATACCCGTCAGGAGAACTCATTTCATCCCTCATCGGTTTTGTGAGAGCTGATGGCGTCGGAGCAGCAGGACTCGAATCTGGACTTAATTCAAAAATAACCGGAACTGAAGGACGCTATTCATACGCGCGGGGTTATGGCGCAGAAATTCCTGGATCGCAACAGGAACTCGTATCAGCCAAAGCTGGAACAAATATTCGCCTGACAATTAATCGCGATGTTCAGTGGGTAGCAGCAGAGGCAATCGCATCGGCAGTAAAGAGCTCGGCAGCTACAAGCGGCACAGTAATCGTGATGGATCCGAAAACTGGTGCGATTGTCGCCCATGCAACTGCACCTACTTTTAATCCAAATAACACAAAGAAAGTTGCGCTCTCATTGATGCGCAACCCGTCTGTGCAAGATGTATACGAACCAGGTTCAACTGGAAAAGTAATGACAATGGCCGCGGCACTTGAAGAGAAAACCATCACGCCAACAACAGTATTTTCAGTTCCGTATTCACTAAGCCGTGCGGGATCTAAGTTCCATGATCACGAGAAGCACCCAACGCAGCAGCTAACAACATCAGGAATTTTGGCAGTATCGAGTAACACAGGAACAATAAAAGTCGGCGAAACTCTCAGTCACAACACTTTGTATGACTACCTAACAAAGTTTGGAATTGGAATGAAAACAGGTTCAGGTCTCCCTGGTGAATCTGCAGGAATCTTGCGTCCGGTATCTGATTGGTCCGGAACAACGGCGCCAACAGTTGCATTTGGTCAAGGCTATTCAGTTACTGCAATGCAGGCGACAAGTGTTTTCGCAACAATTGCAAATAACGGTGTACGTGTTTCACCAACTGTTATTGCGGGAACAAGTGATGCATCAGGACATTTCACACCTGCAGGAAATAGAACTACAACACGTGTGATCAGCGAAGATACTGCAGTAAAGCTTCGCATCATGATGGAGAGCGTTGTATCTGCTCAGGGAACTGCTCCTAGTGCTGCTATTCCTGGTTATAGAGTCGCTGGAAAAACGGGCACTGCAATGCGTTATGACTCACGAACCAAACGCTATAGCGGTTACACGGCTTCATTTATTGGTTTTGCACCTGCTGATGCTCCGCGTTATGTCATCAGCGTGACGCTGCAAGATCCAAAGAATGGTCACTACGGTGGAGCGCTCGGTGGACCGGTCTTCAAGAAAGTTATGACTTTTGTTTTGCAATCTGAACATGTTGCGCCAACGGGCACGACTGTTTTACCTGTAGCTCTTAATAAGGCAGAACTGAAAGCAAATAGGGCCACACAGATTGCGGCGAAAAAACAATGATTCGCCCGCTTGCAACGTATTCCCTCGCACTCACTGAGGTTGCACTTCTTGTAAGCGGCGAAAGCTCAGCACCCGAAGAATTATCAATTTCTGGTCTTTCGATGAATGATAAAGATGTAGAACCTGGAGATCTTTTCATTGCAGCCCCTGGAGCACATGTTCATGGAGCACAATTTTTTCATAAAGCTAAAGAACGCGGCGCGGTCGCAGTATTGACGGATTCGGTGGGAGCAGAGATCGTTAAAGAACTCCCGATGATAGTTGTGGAAGATGTACGTGCAGCTGCTGCAATGATTGCAACGTCGCTTTACAAGAGCCCTACGCGAGATCTTGCATCTATAGGAATTACCGGAACCAATGGGAAAACCACAGTCACGATGCTTCTTTATCAAATATTCACAGCAGCACATCGTGAATCCGGTCTTATCGGAACTGTAGAAACTCGCATTGGTTCTGAAACACTTACGAGTTCAAGAACCACTCCAGAGGCACCCGAATTACAGTCACTGGCTGCAGTAATGCGCGAGAGAAATATGAGACATCTCGTAATGGAAGTATCCAGCCATGCTATTGCTCTCAATAGAGTAAAAGGAACCCATTTTGCAATGGTCGGATTTACTAATCTAAGCCAAGACCATTTAGATTTTCATGGGGATCTAGAGAGCTATTTCCAAGTCAAAGCAAAGCTGTTCACTCCGGAATACGCTGATCGAGGATTCATCAATGTTGATTCTGAATTCGGTGCACGTCTGGCTCGGGATTGCTCGATATCTGTTTCAACAATCTCTCGACTGAGTACTGATGCAGAATGGCATTTCACTGAGGTGCAACGAAACTCATCTGGTTATGATTTTAAAATACGTGGTACCGGCGGCGCTCTTATTGAAAGTAAAACCAAGCTAATCGGTACATACAATCTAGATAATTTGCTCATGGCTGTGGCAATCGCGCATGAATCCGGTGTTAAGCCTGATGAGCTCGCAAAGATTATTCCGACACTCCTCGGGGCACCAGGACGTCTTGATCCAGTTGAAATCGGTCAGAATTTTGTGGCTCTAGTGGATTACGCACATTCTCCCGACGCTGTGGCTAATGTTTTGAAGGCAGCGCGAGAATTCACAACCGGAAAAATAATTGCAGTACTTGGATGCGGTGGAGATCGCGATTCAAGCAAACGCCCTCTGATGGGAAAGGCGCTTGCAGATGGGGCGGATATCGCAATATTTACGAGTGATAATCCGCGCAGTGAGAACCCAGTAGATATCTTAAAAGATATGACATCTGGATTGACCCTAACTTCTCCAAGTGAAATTATCGAAGACCGCGCACGTGCAATTGAATATGCGGTAAGCAAGGCTCAAGCAACAGATACAGTATTAATCTTAGGAAAAGGGCATGAAACGGGTCAGGATATCAATGGTGTCATCACGGCATTTGATGACCGATTGCAATTAGCAAGAGCGATTGAGAACAAGAAATGATTTTAATGAAAGCGGCAGAGATCGCGCACATTGTTGATGGTCAACTCTTTGGTGAAAACGTTGTCGTCAGCCAAGCGCCAGTGCTTAATTCATCACAAGCAACGTCTGGGTCGATTTTCTTAGCACTTAAGGGAGAAAACGTTGACGGACATGATTTTGCTGAAGATGCAATCAAAAATGGTGCAGCCCTAGTTTTAGCAAGTCAGCCGGTTATTGGTAATTATATTCTTGTCACTGACGTCACGGTGGCACTTGGAAAACTTGCTCATCATGTAAGAGATTCACTTCCACACTTAAAAGTAATTGGCATTACTGGTTCGCAGGGAAAAACAACAACAAAAGAGTTACTGAAGTCAGTCTTATCTCAAGTAGGTCCGACAGTAAGCCCAAGTGGAAATTACAATAATGATTTAGGCGCTCCAATATCTATTTTGCAGTGCACGACAGATACTCAGTTCTGTATTGTTGAAATGGGGGCTCGTCATAAAGGTGATATTGCCCGATTGGCCACGATTGCACGTCCCAATATCGGAGTAGTTCTCAAAGTTGGTTCGGCTCATCTTGGTGAATTTGGATCTATCGAAATGATTGCGAAGACTAAGTCAGAAATCATTTCTACACTTGAAGATAGCGCTGTAGCGATACTCGGAACGTATGATCCGTACACACCTGCTATGGCTTTATTGCATAAAGGAAAGAACGTTACTTTTGGAGAGAGCTCAGATTGCGACATCAGAGCCACGGATATTGAATTTCGTGAAGGACGTGCGCACTTTGATCTCGTAACCCCCGAGGGACGTAGCGCCGTTGGCCTTCGAATAATCGGTTTACATCAAGTTGCTAATGCACTTGCAGTCGCTGCGATCGCGACAGAACTAGGCCTTACTCTTGATCAAATTGCTGGTGGGCTTTCAACCGCCGAGTCTGACGCAAAGTGGCGAATGGAAATCATCGAGCTTCCTCACCTGCTTCTTATTAATGATTCCTACAACGCAAGCCCTGAAGCTATGGCTGCTGCGCTTTCTACTTTGGCGCTCTTTGCGCAAGAACGAGGGGGTCAGTCGTGGGCATATCTAGGAAAGATGCATGAACTCGGCGAGTCATCCCAATCCGATCACGCTGCAATTGGCACCCTTGTCTCAGAGTTAGGAATCGATCATCTTGTGTGTGTAGGCGCACCTGAGTATGCCCAACATATTTCAGAAAATGGATCGACGACGGTTCATCTATGCAATAGCAAAGCGGACGCTCTTGCGGTTGCAAAGAATATGAACCAAGGGGATGTCGCACTTGTGAAGGCGTCTCGTTCAGAGAAATTAGAGGAGTTAGCAGAAGCAATTTCTGCACAGTGGGCTGAGGGGGAGACTGAAGAATGAAACTGATTTTGATCGCCGGTGCTCTTGCTCTGGTTTTCTCGCTCTTCGGAACACCCGCGCTGATTAAAGCGCTTGCTCGTAGAGGCTACGGACAAATTATTAGAGATGACGGCCCATCTACGCATCACACAAAACGTGGAACTCCGACCATGGGTGGCATCATCATTATTTTCGCAGCCCTCGGAGCATATTTAATTGCCCACTTGGTGATGCGAAGCCAAATATCAGTGTCCGCAGTACTAATTCTTGGGCTTGTTATTTCACTTGGCTTAGTTGGATTTCTTGATGACTACATGAAGGTATCCAGGCAAAACTCTGCAGGAATTTCTGGCAAGCATAAAATCCTTGGACAAGTAATTTTTGCTTCAATTTTCGGATACCTAGGAATTCATTTTCCGGATAAAGATGGCCTGACTCCAATTTCACTTCAACTATCTACGGTGCGCGATACAAGTATTTCGCTCGGGGTAGTTCTCGTCGTCATCTGGGTTGCATTCATGGTTACTGCAACCAGCAATGGAGTAAATCTCACAGATGGCCTTGACGGTTTAGCAACAGGCGCATCTGTCATGACATTTCTTGCATTTGTCCTGATTGGTGTTTGGGAGTTTGGCCAAAGCTGCGCGGTTGTCGCAACAACAAATTGTTACAACGTGCGCGACCCACTCGACCTAGCAGTACTTGCAGCAGCATTTGCAGGAGCGTGCACGGGCTTCCTTTGGTGGAACGCTTCACCTGCAAAAATATTTATGGGTGACACTGGTTCTTTAGCCCTGGGTGGTGCGCTAGCAGGTCTTGCGGCTTCACTTCGAGTAGAGCTACTTCTTATTCCACTAGGTGGCTTGTTCGTAATCATTACGCTTTCTGTAGCGCTGCAAGTGCTTTACTTTAAGGCTACAGGTGGAAAACGTTTATTTAAGATGGCACCCCTGCAACATCATTTCGAATTAATGGGCTGGGGCGAAGTCACTATTGTTTTAAGATTTTGGATTATTGCCGGTCTCAGTGTTGCTTTGGGCTTAGGTCTTTTCTATACACAGTGGGTCGCTAGTTAATAACTAGGAAAACATATGGCGCACAATTCATATACCAACTTGAGCGAGAAGCGGATTTTGATTGCTGGCGCTGGTGTAACTGGTATTGCAGCTGCAAAAGCGCTTGTTAGACGTGGTTCAGTTGTAACGCTGACGGATGAGAAAATAGAAACTGTCGAAGGTTATTCAGTTATCAAGCCATCTGCCGTTGATTTTTCTCAATTTGATTCATTCTTGGTTTCACCTGGATGGCGCGAGGATCATCCACTTGTGATTGCAGCTCGCGCTGGCAAGGTATCGATTATTAATGAGATTGATCTTGCATGGAGCTTAAAGAAACCCGCCCAGAAATGGATTGGCCTTACAGGAACTAACGGAAAGACATCAACGGTGGAACTCACAGCGCACATGGTGCGCGCCGGTGGTTTTTCTGCTTTAGCGTGCGGCAATGTCGGTACAACTGTCATTGAAGCAGTTGAGTCCGCGGAGAACTACCAGTATTTAGTGTTGGAACTGTCATCGTTTCAGTTGCATTGGCTAGAAGATGCAAATTTTGTGTCTAGTGCAATTCTGAACATTGCCAACGATCATATTGACTGGCATGGAAGTTTTGATAATTATGCCGCAGCTAAAATCTCGCTGTTAGAAAAAAGTAATACTGCAATTCTCAATGCAGATGATTCTGAAGTTGTGACCCGTACCCAGCATTGGCTTGGCCGAAAGGTCTTCTTCGCGCTAGATACACCTGCGCCAGGCGAACTTGGAATTGTCGAAGAACTCCTTGTGGATCGTGCATTTGTTGCCGACCCTCAAGAAGCAGCGATGTTCTCAGAGTTGATTGAAGTTACACCGACGGTGCCGCACAATGTTTCTAATGCTCTTGCAGCTGCAGGCCTAGCTCGCACAATTGGAATCCCTCACGAAAAAATAAGAGAAGCAATCACATCTTTTACTCCGGGTAAACATCGTATTGAAAAGATATTAGAGAAAGATTCAATAACGTGGATTAATGATTCAAAAGCCACCAACCCACACGCTGCTGCAGCATCAATCATGTCTGCCTTATCTGTTGTGTGGATTGCGGGAGGGCTTGCAAAAGGTGCCACCATGGGCGAACTTGTAGAGCGAGTTAAAGCTCGCGTACGCGTTGCAATACTTATCGGAGAAGATCGCGAACTCATTGCACGCGAGTTAAAAGATCGTGCTCCACACATTGAAATCATTTCAGTTGATACTCCAGCTCAGTACGAGCGCGGGGGTGCTGATAATTCCTTTATGGAGAAGGTTGTCACTCAGGCGCGCGAGAAGGCGCTAGCGGGGGATACCGTTCTTTTGGCACCGGCATGTGCATCGATGGACCAATTTGTTTCTTACGCAGATCGCGGAGATAGATTCACTCAGGCAGTGAAGAAAGTAATCAACAATGAAAAGTAAATCCTCAGAATCTATTCTCACAAAACCTGTAAATCACCTGTACATGCTCCTTGCCAGCGCAGGGGCCTTGAGTTTCCTCGGTTTAATCATGGTTTTTTCAGCTTCATCAATTCACGCAATTGATACTCGTGGTTCGGCGCTCTCGATTGTTATCAGACAATTCTTGTTCTTAGTCGTTTCGATTCCGATTGCAATGTATCTCTCTAAACTTTCCATGAAAACCTGGGAGAGAATTGGAAAATTTGGATTTATTGCCTCAATGGGAATTCTTGCACTTCTGCTTGTTCCCGGGCTAGGTAAGACAGTTCACGGAAACACCAACTGGATTAATCTGCGTTTCTTTGATGTGCAGCCTAGCGAATTTGCCAAATTCCTCATGATAATTTGGGCAAGCTTCCAACTTTCACGACGCGAGACCAATGGCAAATTCGCAACTAATGTTTTGAAACTTATCACACCTGCATTTATTGTCATTCTAATCCTAGTCATGCTTGGCAAAGACTTAGGAACCGCATCTGTGATTGCCATGATTCTCGCAGGTCTTCTTTTTGTCTCCGGAATTCAGTTACGAATTCTAGGAAGCATCACAGTAATTGGTGCGGTCTTATTTACTGCACTTGTGCTTACCTCTGACTACCGATCCAAACGTTTTCTTGTCTTTCTTAATCCCTTTGCACCAGAAGATTACAAAGATCTTGGATGGCAGCCTGCACATAGTTTGCTTGGACTTGCCAGTGGCGGGCTCTTTGGTGTTGGCCTTGGAGGAAGTAGGCAAAAATGGGGCAATCTTCCAGAAGCGCACACAGACTTTATCTTCTCTGTAATTGGTGAAGAGCTTGGACTTGTCGGAACACTTGCAGTTCTCATCCTGATCGGAATCCTGGTGTATTCAATCTTCAGAATCGCACTGCGAGCAAAAGATCCCATGAGTCGTTACGCGGCTTCCGGTATTGGTGTTTGGATTGCAGTTCAATCATTTCTCAATATTGGTTCGGCTACCAGCATGCTTCCAGTCGTGGGAGTGACCTTGCCACTAGTTTCCTATGGTGGCTCTGCACTCGTTGCGATGATTTGTGCATTGGGGTTTGTTGCAGGCGTTGCACTTCGGGATCCTGAAGTTCGTTCTGAACTCATTAAGAAACGAAAGAAATGAATAAAGTATTTTTCGCAGGCGGCGGCACAGCTGGCCATGTAGAGCCCGCACTTGCCGTTGCGCGAGAGTGGAAATCCAGAAACCCTGCCGACTCGATAGTTTTCTTTGGAACAACGTCAGGTCTTGAAAACCGTTTAGTACCAGTGGCGGGTTTTGAATTATGTACGATCACTAAAGTTCGCATCTCTCGCTCATTTTCACCGTCACTTCTCGCGGTTCCTTTTGCTCTTATTCGTTCTGTGTATCAATACTTCACAGCACTTTCCGGCGCAGATCTCTTGGTTGGCTTTGGGGGATACGTATCTGGACCGGCTTATATTGCTGCAGCTATCCGAAGAATTCCCATTGTGATTCACGAAGCTAACGCTCGTCCCGGCGTTGCCAATAAACTTGGCGCATTCTTCACTCACTATCTTGCAACAACGTATCCGGTTCCTAGCGGACGACTTTCCGGCGCACTTATTGCTGGATTGCCACTGAAAAAAAATATCGTTGATGCATATCAAGATGCTCAGAAGGATTGGGGCTCTGCACGAAAGAGTGCAAAGCGTTCACTCGGATTCAATCCAGATCTTCCTTTGGTATTTGTTTTTGGTGGCTCACAAGGATCCGTTGCGATCAACTCGGTAATCGAAGAATGCCGAACAACTTTTGCTACCAAGGAAATCCAAGTTTTACATTCGGTTGGAGCAAAGAATTCTCTTCCATCTTCGGATTCCCTCTACACGCCAGCTCATTACATATCTGATATGGCGACGGCCTACATCGCGGCCGATCTGGTTATCTCTCGTAGTGGCGCAGTCTCGTGTGCAGAGATCAACACTCTCGGTCGATACGCGCTCTTTATCCCGCTACCAGTAGGAAACGGTGAACAAGAACTCAATGCTTTATCACTAGTTGATCAAGGCAGAGCAGAAATCATTTCGCAGAAGAATTTCACATCGCGTTGGCTAGAGGGCAATATCTTTAGACTTCTGGAACTCAGCAAGAACTCTCCAGTCGAAGGTTCAGAGCAAGACATCATTGCGGCATCTAAGATTGCCTCACTCATGGAGTTTGCTCTATCTGGAGGTAAGTAAGTGCAGTCACTAGTCGGTAAGAAGATTCACTTTATTGGAATCGGCGGATCCGGCATGAGCGGCCTTGCGAGAATCGCCCTCTCAGATGGAATTTCGGTAAGCGGCTCTGATTCAAAAGAATCAAGCGTTCTCTCGGCACTTACTGCGCTGGGTGCAAAAGTCTATTCACATCACGCCGCAGAGAATGTAGCCGATGCTGATGTGGTTATTTACTCAACTGCAATTGCTGCAAGTAATCCAGAGATGACCTTCGCTGTTCAGCGCTCTATTCCAATTCTTACCCGAGCCCAAGCGCTAGCTCTCTTGATGCACGGATCTAAAAGTATTGCGGTAGCAGGCACGCATGGAAAGACAACAACGTCTTCAATGATGACTGTTGCACTGCAGGCGTGTGGCACCGATCCATCCTTTGCCATCGGCGGAACCTTGATGGCATCGGGATCAAATGCGCATCGCGGAACAGGCGAATTCTTTGTTGCTGAAGCCGATGAATCTGATGGGTCATTTGTTGAATATCGCCCGCTTGCGGCAATCGTTACCAACATTGAGCATGATCATGTGGACTTTTTTCATACTCCAGAAGATGTAACTGCTGTCTTTGCTAAATTTGCTTCTACGATTTCCTGTGAAGGACTGCTTGTTTATTGTGCCGATGATGCAGGTTCACGCCAGTTAGGCGTTAACACCAAACATTGCACTTCGATTTCCTACGGTAAGAGCGAAGATTCAGATTTGCGCATAGATCAGATCGCACTTGAGGCGAAGGGATCATCTGCCAGAGCGCTATGGCGTGGCCGTTCGGTAGGAACACTTGAACTTGAAGTGCCTGGCGAACATAACCTGCTGAATGCAGCTGCATGTCTTGCCATGGGACTTGCTCTCAATCTGCCTGCCCATCAGTTATTAGAAGGGCTGCATAGTTTCAGGGGAGCGGGACGTAGATTTGAATTGAAGGCTACAGAACATGGAATTCGAATTATTGATGATTACGGTCATCATCCGACGGAAATCAAAGTAACTCTAGAAGCTGCGCGCAGATATGCAGGCGATGGAAGAGTCCTAGTTATTTTCCAGCCACATCGTTATTCGCGTACTCAAGCATTTCTTAAGGACTTTTCTACAACTCTCGATGTTGCAGATGATGTAACTTTGCTAGAAATTTATGCAGCAAGTGAAAAACCAATACCTGGAGTTTCAGCAGAATTGATTGCAGAGAGTATGAAGAATGGTCACTTCGTTCCTAACTTTGTGCAGGCATCAGAGCGTGTAATTGAGATGGCAAAACCCGGAGATGTGATTATTACCTTGGGTGCCGGAGATGTTAATTCGTTAGCACCAATTATTGCCGAAGGGCTAGCGAAGCGCTTTGCCTAAACCAAAGACCTTGCCTCTCATCGCCACAGCAGTGGTTCTAATCTTCTCGGCACTTGTTTATCTCTTCGCTTGGTCGCCGGTATTTACTGTAAAAAAGATTGAGATTAAGGGCGCACCGACATCTGAATCAAAAGTACTTATTACCGGAGCTTCAGAGGTAACTCTGGGAGAAAAACTCGCGCGAATTGAGCCCCGCTCTGTAGAGCAACGCCTCAAGTCATTCGCCTGGGTGCAGCAAGCAGACATCTCACGTAACTGGATTAATGGCCACGTTGATGTCGTTGTTATTCCGAGAACGCCCAAAGCAATTTTTGATGGAAAGACCCTTGATCTGACAGGTACCGTTTTTGAGTTGCCAGGATTTACGGATGCAGAACTGCCACGCGTCAGCGCATCTAATCCGGCCGATGGGGTCCAGGCAATTTCTCTCTTCACATCATTGCCGCGCAGCTTTAGCCTCAACATCGTTTCGCTCAGCGCTGTGACGGATTCAAATTTCACAATGAAGGTTCGCCACGAGGACCGAGTAATTTCAGTGATGTGGGGATCTCAAGAAAATAGTGACCTCAAAATTCAAGTATTTAACGCACTTCTTAAGGCTAAAGAAAATAAGAAAGTTCGAACAATTGATCTCACTGCACCCCATGCACCAATAGTTAAATAGCAATTTCTAAATCAAAATTGTGTAAAGGTATGGTTGAGAAAATAGTTCGTGGCGGTCTTTGATTACCACCTTCTAACGCCATACCTTCAACCCACATTAAATGCTAGAAATGTAATTCTCAAGTTGAGGTTTACAGTTCTTAAGGGGGACTCACGTGGCTGCACCACAGAACTACTTAGCTGTCATCAAAGTTGTCGGTATCGGCGGCGGCGGAGTAAATGCAATTAACCGAATGATTGATGTCGGTTTAAAAGGTGTCGAGTTCATTGCAATTAATACAGATGCACAACATTTATTAATGAGTGATGCAGATGTGAAACTTGATATTGGTCGCGCATCTACAAAAGGTTTAGGCGCTGGCGCTGCACCAGAAAAAGGACGTCAAGCAGCAATTGATCACACAGAAGAAATTGAAGAAATTCTTCGTGGCGCAGATATGGTTTTTGTTACTGCAGGAGAAGGTGGCGGAACCGGTACAGGTGGCGCACCAATCGTTGCAAAGATTGCACGCGACTTAGGTGCACTCACAATTGGCGTTGTTACAAAACCATTTTCATTTGAAGGAAAAATTCGTACACGTCAAGCAGAAGAAGGAATCGAACTTCTTCGCGAGCAAGTAGATACTCTTATTGTTATTCCGAATGACCGCCTTCTTGCAATTTCAGATCGAGCAATTACCGCTGTTGATGCATTTAAGAGCGCTGACCAAGTATTACTTTCAGGCGTTCAAGGAATTACAGAAATCATTACGCAGCCAGGTTTAATTAACCTCGACTTTGCCGATGTAAAGACAGTAATGACAGATGCTGGTTCAGCGCTAATGGGAATCGGTTCTGCTCGTGGAGAAAACCGCGCTACCCGCGCAGCTGAACTCGCAATCTCAAGCCCGCTTCTTGAAGCTTCTATTGATGGCGCGATGGGTGTTCTGCTCTCTGTTGCTGGTGGTTCTGATCTTGGTCTCTTTGAAATTAACGAAGCCTGCGAGCTTGTCCAGAGCGCCGCACATCCAGATGCGCGCATCATCTTTGGAACAACAATTGACGATGCCCTCGGTGATGAAGTTCGCATCACTGTTATTGCAGCAGGGTTTGCTGGTGGAGAGCCAAAGAAAGTCCAGATGCCAGTAATTAATGCTTCGACCTTGGGTGGAAATGCTGACCCAATCCCATCAAATGATCCCCTCTCTGTAGCGCTCGATTTAGATTCATCGACTCCTCGTAAACGAGTTACTTTCGAAGAGCTGGTTTCTGAAGACGAAATTGATGTCCCTGATTTCATGAAGTAGTTCTCTATGAACTATCGCTTTACCAATCGCACCGGAGGCGTAAGCACCGGTGCTTTTGCGTCTCTGAACTTGGGCACGCACGTCGGAGATAACCTCGAAGATGTTATGCGCAATCGTTCTTTAGTTGCAGATTCAAAAAACGGGCTTCAGTTCATGAATCAGGTTCATGGAGATCGAGTGGTCATCATTGAAGAGGTTGTTGATCCGGATCCAACCGCAGATGCTCTAGTAACCGGCATCGCTGGCATTTCATTGGCTGTACAAGTTGCCGATTGCATTCCATTGCTTCTTTCAGCACCCGAGGCAGTTGCTGCAGTACATGTTGGTCGCAAAGGGTTAATGAATGAGGTAGCTCTTCGGGCAATCGATGTCATGCTTGAGATGGGTGCAAGTGAAATTACGGCAATTATTGGTCCTTCAATTTGCGGCGCGTGTTATGAAGTCTCACAAGATGTTTATGACGAAGTCGTAAACCAGCATCCTCATGCGCAGTCAAGGACAAAAGAAGGGACTCTCGCCTTGGATCTGCCCAAGGCGCTGATTTCACAACTTTCAGCGCACTCGTTAGATGTCATTAACGAAAGCATGTGCACGGTTGAAAACTCGGATCTCTTTTCCTATCGTCGCGATGGAGCTACGGGCCGGCAGGCGGGAATAATTACGCTATGAGCCGCCGTGAAGAGCTAGAACAGAATTTACGGTCAGTACAAGATCGAATTTCTCGAGACGATGTAACTCTCATTGTTGTCACAAAGACTTACCCAGTTGAAGATGTCCTGATTCTGAAAGACCTTGGTGTTGAGAATTTCGGAGAAAATCGCACTGAAGAGGGCAGCGCAAAATCGGCGATAGTTCCTGCCACGTGGCATTACCAAGGAGAAATCCAGAGCCGAAAGTTGCGAGACATTGCACAGTGGGCAGATGTTATTCATTCACTTGATGAACTAAGCCATGCGAAAAAACTTGCCAGTGTTTTGACGAAAGATATCGAAGTTTTTCTTCAGCTTTCTCTAGATGGAGATCCAGAACGTGGGGGAGTATCGCGTGAAAATCTTCATCCAATTGCTCAGGAAATAGCAGCGCTTTCAGGTATCAATCTTGTGGGGCTGATGTGTGTCCTTCCACTTGGGATTGAGCCTCGCGACGGCTTCACAACTGTCGCCGAAATTCATCGTAATTTCCAACTGGAATTTCCCGCTGCCACAAAGCTATCGGCCGGAATGTCAGGTGACTTTGAGATTGCACTTGATTGCGGTGCGACACACATCCGAGTTGGTAGCCAAATCCTCGGTCCTCGTAGCGCTCACAGGTAACCTATTCACATGTCAGCACTCAATAAAATGATGGGCTTCCTTGGCCTCGTCGATACCGATGAAGAGACCACAGTTGCAGAAGTACCTTCACGCCAAGTTGCATCACGTCCACAACGTGAACGCACAGGTGTGACAGTTCTTGGATCACATCCAACATCACATGCAGCAACTCAACCTTCGATGATTGAAGAACCTGCATCGTCATACAACATCATTACATTGCAACCACGTTCATACTCTGAAGCTCGCAAAGTTGGAGAGTATTACCGCGAAGGAAATCCAGTCATCATTAATCTTGATGATATGGAAGAGAGCGAACGCAAACGCCTCGTTGACTTTGCAAGTGGCCTTGTCTTCGGACTTCACGGTCGTATCGAGCGAATTAGTCTCAAGGTTTTCTTGCTCTCACCTGCAAATGTCAGCGTGAGCAATGAAGACAAAACTGCGGCCCAAGCAACATTCTTTAACCAGAGCTGAAGAACTTTTCTGTGATTACATCACTGATTATTCAGATTCTCGGGCTTTTTAAGTTAGCCCTCTTCGCCCGAATCATTATTGATTATGTACGCATGTTCGCAAGAAATTGGCGACCAAATCCAATTTTCTTAGCATTTTTCGAATTCATTTACTCCATCACTGACCCGCCGATGAAGTTCGTGCAACGCTTCGTTCCACCACTTCGATTAGGTGGCGTTGCTTTAGATCTCTCTTTTATCGTGCTGCTGATTGCAATCAATCTGCTGCAAGGTGCAATTCGAGTCTTGCTCTAAGCCTTCGCTAGAACAATATTTACACCAAGCTCACTCTCAACAACTTCAACAGATTTATCTTCTGTCATTGAAAGTGCAAGCACTTCATCTGAGATATGAGCCAAGTGCGCAGTGATTGTTTCTGCAAGATCAGCTGGCGCACTCCATCGAATATGGATGCGATCAGAGATATCAAAACCATCACTTTTGCGACGTTCTTGAATGAGGCGAATCACTTCGCGAATTTGACCTGATGCAATGAGCTCAGGTGTGAGTGCCAAGTCCAATGCAACGCTTTCTCCATCATGACTTGAAACCATCCAACCGCTCTTAGGAACTTCTGTAACTACTAAGTCATCTAAAGCTAGTTCAAATTCACCGACCGTTGCAGATCCAGTTTTGCGCAAAGCGTGCACTAATTCGGTTGCATCAACGGTTGAAATTAACTTGGCTACGTCTTGAACCGCCTTGCCATATTTAGCCCCTAGTGATTTGAAGTTAGCTTTCACCGAGATATCTACTAAGTCGCCATCTGCATCGGCAATATCTTGCAGATCTATAACGTTGAGTTCATCTGAAATCTGTTCCTTCATATCGTTAGGAAGTTGTGACCAACCTTGAGCAGAGATAAGTGCCCTTTGTAGCGGTTGGCGGATTTTGATTCCGGATTCTGCTCTAGCTGCTCGACCTAGTTCCACAACACGACGGGTCATTGCGACGTGAGCGTTGAGTGCTTGATCCACCAGGGCTGATTCTGAAACAGGGAAATCTGTGAGGTGCACAGACTCTGCGGCGCTTGGGTCAGCAACTTTTACCAGTTCCTGCCAGGTGTGCTCGGCGATAAATGGAACCATCGGCGCAAGTAATTGCGTAAGAGTGACTAAACATTCGTGCAACGTTGAAAGCGCTGCAACATCGCCCTCCCAGAACCTACGACGAGAGCGTCGCACGTACCAGTTTGAGAGATCATCGATAAAGCGCGCAAGAACTTTTCCAGCACTCTGCGAATCGAACTCTGAATACGCCTTATCTACTTCCGCGATAAGAACGTTGAGTTCACTAATGATCCAACGATCCATCAGTGGGCGATCTTTGATTGCCGGGCTCTGCGATAACTCAAAGTTGGAAGCCTGGGCATAGAGCGCGTGGAAAGAGATTGTGTTCCAGTAAGTAAGTAATGTTTTGCGAACAACATCTGAAATTGCATCATGGCCGACGCGACGCGCAGACCAAGGAGACCCTGCAGCCAACATGTACCAACGAACCGCATCTGCTCCGTGCTGATCCATCAACGAAATTGGTTCAAGAACGTTCCCAAGATGCTTACTCATTTTGCGGCCATCTTTATCAAGAATGTGCCCAAGGCAGAGAACGCTCTTGTAAGAACTCTGATCAAATACCAAAGTTCCGATTGTCATCAACGTATAGAACCAACCACGAGTTTGATCGATAGCTTCGCAGATGAAGTCAGCAGGGTATGCAGCCTTGAATTTCTCAACTGAACCTTCTTTATGTGGATAGCCCCACTGTGCGAATGGCATCGCACCAGAGTCATACCAGCAGTCAATTACTTCAGGCACACGATTCATCGTCTCTGAACATTGCGCGCAAGGAAATGAAATGTCGTCTACGAAAGGACGATGGGGATCGAGATTGCTGAGTTCTTGCCCCGCTAAACCACCAAGTTCTTTGAGCGAATCAACACACACTTCATGTTTGTTTTCGCAGCGCCAGATTGGAAGCGGTGTTCCCCAATAACGATTACGAGACAGAGCCCAGTCAATATTGTTATTAAGCCAATCTCCATAGCGTCCAGTTTTGATTGTCTCTGGATGCCAATCAGTCTTTTGGTTCTCGCG